>Juniper_p2__coassemble_1543_pt1 | contig 18966 bp, 19 predicted proteins | sample Juniper_p2__metabat2_high_PE_037 | metagenome-assembled genome bin Juniper_p2 | reverse complement strand
AGAGCACTTGACTTTTAATCAAGTTGTCCGGGGTTCGAATCCCCGATGCTTCACTAAATGTCAGCAGATATATTTATCTGCTGTTTTTTTTATGAAACAATCAGAAAATATTTAGTTCTATAACTCCGATTTTTGCATAAGATATAATAACCCTGATTAGCAATGGAAAGTGCGCAGTTCCAGTTGCTGGACAGGCTTAAAAGTGCAGAAACGGAGGTTTTTTATGAGAAAATTAAAGGATTATATGAAACTTATATTTACCGCAGTTCTGTGTTTTTTTATGAATCTTTTAACTGGAAAAGAAAAGGAGAGCCAGGCGAAAGTCAGAGTGAAATCTGCGGGATATGGAATTCATACCGTCGTTACAGAGAGAAATGGTTTAAATGAAAGAAAAGATGCCTGCGTAATGAAAGATACAATGGTTGTTTATGAAGCAGCAAGTATACCTTATATTCTAAATGGCATAATGAAAACATGTTTTTTAGGGATTCACAGAATTTCGCCTGTTTATCTTGTAGACAGAGTGATATACAACAATAGCGGATAAACCAGACAGCCTTTCAAAAGGCTGTCTGGTTATAGGTGTAGCTTAATCAAAATGGACAGTAACGGAACAAATTTCACTGTTTGTTCCTATGCGCATATTTGGTCCCCAGATGCCGGCTCCCGAAGTAACAATATTATGCATACGGTAAATTCTTTTATAACCACATGAATTTTTCCACAGAAGATGAAGAATAAAATTGCCGGGAAACATCTGACCGTTATGGGTGTGACCGCATAAATCCAGGTCAACACCTGCTCTAGCAAGATTTTCCAAATCTTTGGGCTGGTGATCCATAACAAGGATTGGTTTTTTCTTATCCAAATTTTCTGTGATCGTCTCTGGAGTAAGACGAGTATCTTTTAGTTTTTCCGTTCTGGAAAGATCTTTTCTTCCGACAAGATAGAATTTATTATCAATTAATATAGTTTCATCATTAAGAAGTCGAATATGGGATTCTCGAAGAAAATCATACATTCGGCTGTCTGTAAGCTTTTCAGGGTGATTCTTAAAAGTGAAACCGGCAAGTACAGGTTCGTTTAAATCATGATTCCCCCAGCATGCATAAACACCATATTTAGATTGAATAGATTTCAGAGCATCAGACACTTCTTTTGGGTGATAAAGGGAATCATACTCGTTGTCAAAAATATCACCTGCAAAACAAACAAGATCAGGATATTGTTCATTAATCTTTTTTACAAGTTTTCGGGCATGGACAGGTCCGGCATTATAGCCAAAATGTGTATCTGCAACAAGGACAAGCTTTAAAGAACTCATGCCTTCAATTTCTTTCTCAATACTGATATCATAGTGGGTTGTGCGGAGATCCCAGGAATGAAGAACTCCGTAAATGCTTAAAAATGTAATAACCAGAGTGCAGATGAGTCCTGTAATAATAAAACTGATTCGATATCCGATCCAGGAGACATGAAAAACATATTTCAGAAGAACTCGTCCCAGATCAACTAAAAAAACAGTCAATAGAATATAGAGGAAGGTTCCCAGGAAATAATTGCCCATATGTTTCAGCAATCTGTGCAGCCAATCAGGTTTCTTGATAAGGAAGCCTGTAAGGAGCGCTGTTGCAAAAATGATATATATGGCAATAAAGGAAGTGCGGAAGGCAAAACTTTGAAACAGATAGTTACAGGTACTCATCCAACGGATCATCCAGCGTACAACATAAAAATTGACAAGGATATAAAGAGGGGATAAAAGCAGTGCTGTCATAACAATCACTCCAATCATTTAGGAAAATGTGTATAATTTGGTTTGTTTTAAAAATTATTTACAACGATTATAACGCAATTTTTTTTGTGTCGCAATGAATTGTAAGAAATGATGTCTGATAAAATTATTTTAAATAATTTGGTTGAGGAATAAATTTTAAAAATTTTGTATATACTTGACAGACAGGCAGAAATCGCAGGTTTTGTCTATGAAAAGAAAAATTATTCCCGGCTTTACAGGAATTCTGTGGATGTATCTGATTCCATATCTTTGCACAGTCATGGTAAACGGTGCAGAAACAGCTTTAATAAATCGAAAGTTTGATGTGGAATTAATTTTACCGGCAGTGGTAGCTTCCCAGATATCAGACGACTATGAATTGGAAACAATAAAAGCTCAGGCAGTGATTAGCCGCTCTGAATTTTATCGGAGGAGTGAAACTGAAGAGAAAAGAAAAATACTTCAGGAAATTTGTGAAAAGCTTCATCCTACATATTATTTACTTCATATTAATTCTTCTTTATATGAGAAGGCGGTAGCAGACACGGCGGAGAAAGTTCTTACGTTGCAGGAAAAACTAAAACTTTTACCCTACCATGAAATCAGTGCCGGACGTACCAGAGATGGGGAGGATACTTTGAAAAGCAGTGAATATTCGTACTTAAAATCTGTAGAGAGCAAAATGGATAAGAATGCGGAGGAATATTTTAAGAGTACATATATAAAAGCTCGACAGATGCCGGAAAATCTGAAGATTGAAAAACGCGATCAGGCAGAATATGTGACAGAACTTCTGGCAGATGGAAAGAAAATAGAAGGAGAGGCTTTCCGCCAGGGATTAGGATTGTCATCGTCAAATTTTACAATACAGAAAATAGGAGATGAATTGAGATTTTTATGTAAAGGTAAAGGACACGGTCTGGGATTTTCTCAATATGGAGGAAATGAACTGGTAAAAAAAGGAAGTACCTATGCAGAAATATTGGAAATCTATTTTCCGGGAATGAAAATTACGGATATTGGGGAAGTAAAATAAGAAGTTTTTCAGAAAAAATTGAATAGAGTCATATATTCTGGACACCCTATAGATATAAAAAACGGCAATGAAACGATAAATAGCAGAGGTGAATGGAATATGACAAACAACAGAATTATGAAAATTATTGGAAATACCGTTGGACTGGCAGCCGTGGCAGCTCTTGGAATTACGGTATATCAGCTTGGCACATCCCCGGTAAAGGACGAAGTACAGGAAGAAAAAATTTTGCCTGTAGAAGAAAGTGAAAGGAATTTCACTGTAGATGCGGGAACAAAAAAAGTTGAAGCAGATATGAAAAATAACAGTAATAAACGGACAGAAGAAAAGCTGACAGCAGAAGAACCGGATAAACAGGAAGATACGGCAGATATGGAAAAAGAGGAAGCACAGGAGGAAGATGCAGAGGACGTATCTGCACCGGTATACAATCTTCCGGAAGTTAATTTTTCGGAGGATACGTTGATGGAGTGGCCTGTAAACGGAAATATTCTTGTGGATTACAGTATGGATCAGACAACGTATTTTCCGACTCTCGACCAGTATCGGCTGAGCCCTGCAATTGCGGTTCAGGCAGTGGAAGGAGCTCCTGTAATGGCTGCTGTGAATGGTAAAGTGCTGTCTGTGGAACAAAGCTCCATGACAGGAAATACCGTGACTATGGAGCTTGGAAACGGGTATCAGGCAATTTACGGACAGCTTACAGATCTTCAGGTAACGGAAGGAGATATCATAAAAAAAGGAGCAATCATCGGTTATATAGGGGAACCTACCAAGTATTATTCAAAAGAAGGAAATAATCTTTACTTTGCCATGAAACAGAATGGGGAACCAATCGATCCGATTGCATATCTGCCTTGAATATAAGGATAAAATTCCTGGTTTTTCAAAGAACCGGGAATTTTTTGCGGCTCTTTTTTTAAAATTATGATATAATAAAGAATAAAATGCAACGACTTCAGGATAAAAGACAGAGGGTTACCAATGAATATTAATGAAATTGCAAAGCTTGCAGGGGTATCCAGAGCGACGGTTTCCAGATATCTGAATAACGGGTATGTAAGTGAAGAAAAGAAGAATGTGATTCGCAAAGTGATTGAGGAGACAGGATATCAGCCGTCTTCACAGGCACAGATGTTACGTACGAAAAGGACGAAACTGGTAGGAGTTATTTTGCCAAAAATAAATTCGGATACAATCAGCCGGGAAGTAGCGGGAATCAGCGATGTGTTGAAAAAGCGCGGCTATCAGATGATCCTTGCAAACACCAACAATGACATAGAAGAAGAACTGAAATATCTTTCCCTGTTTAAAGACAATCAGGTAGACGGGGTGATTTTCATTGCAACGATTTTTACGGGCAGACATAAAAAGCTTCTGAAAGAATGTAAAGTGCCTGTAGTGATTCTCGGACAGCGTCTGTCCGGGTATCCATGCATTTATCAAGACGATTACAGCGCCATGAAAACTATGGGAGAAATGCTTCTGGAAACGGGAGAAAAGGTTGGATATATTACGGTTACAGATAAGGATGAAGCGGTAGGACAACGAAGGTGGAAGGGATTTCTGGACGCTTTGGAGGAAAAGGGAATGGAGCTTCCAAAAGAGCAGGTTGCAGTGGGGAAATTTACTATTGAGTCGGGCTATGAAGCGGCAAAAGAACTTTTTGGAAAAAATTCCGATATTGATACACTGCTTTGTGCAACGGATACGATGGCAGTGGGAGCAATAACATATCTGAAAGAAGCCGGTTACCGCATTCCTCAGGATGTTCAGGTAGTGGGGATCGGTGATGGTTCTCTGGGAAAAATAGTGGAGCCAAAGCTTACAACCGTTCACTTTTTTTACAAAACAAGCGGTATGGAGGCAGCAGAAGAGTTGGTGAATCTGATTGAAGTGGAAGGGACAATTTCAAAGGAAGTTAAAATGGGCTTTGAAATCGTACCGAGAGAGTCTCACAGGAAATTGTGAGATTGTTCTCACAATAAAACATAACGATATAAACGGATAAAGAAAGCCGGACAGCATGCTGGGGACAGTGTGTTTGTCAGGCTTTCGTATATTTTAGACAAAAACCAGATATAATATTTGTGCGATGTTCCGTCTTTACAAATAGAAGGCTTAGGAATATAATGAAATCAACATATGAGAACGATTTCATACAAGAAAAACATTATTATATGAGAGAGTATGAGAGTGAAATAAGAATATGTGTGAGAATGATTACATATTTGAGAAGGAGGATGTTATGGATTACAGAAAAACAGCTCAGGAAATCTACGACCATATAGGCAGGAAAGAGAATCTGATTTCCGCAGCGCATTGTGCAACACGGCTTCGTCTTGTTATTTCAGATAACGAGAAGGCGGATAAAGATTATATAGAGAATATTGACGGTGTAAAGGGTGTGTTTTTTGCCCAGGGACAGATGCAGATTATTCTCGGAACTGGCGTTGTGAATAAGGTTTACGACGAATTTATTAAGATTGCAGGAATCTCTGAGAGCAGCAAAGAAGAGCTGAAACAGGTTGCTGCATCCAGAGCAAGTCTTCCCCAGAGACTGATCAAGACACTGGGAGATATTTTTGTCCCGATTATTCCGGCAATCGTAGCAAGCGGTTTCCTTATGGGAATCATGGAAGCTTTAAACTTCATGGTAAACAACGGATTCCTGAATATTGATACAAGTGGTTCTATTTATACATTTGCCCAGCTTTTCAGTAACACGGCGTATACCTTCCTGCCTATTCTGATTGCATACAGCGGTGCGAAGGTGTTTGGAGCGAACCCTTATCTTGGCGCAGTTATCGGTATGATTATGATACATCCGAATCTGCAGAATGCGTGGACAGTAGCTACAGAAGGCGTACAGGCGACGCAGAAAGTATGGTTCGGGCTTTACTCTATTGACATGGTTGGTTATCAGGGACATGTAATTCCGGTAATTATTGCAGTGTGGATGCTTGCGCAGATTGAGAAACGGCTTCATAAAGTTGTGCCTGCAATGCTCGATTTGTTTGTAACACCTCTTGTAAGCGTATTCGTGACAGGATACCTTACCTTATCCATTATCGGACCGGTTTTTGTAGCTGTAGAGAACGGACTTCTGGATGGAATCCAGTGGCTCATTGCCCTTCCGTTTGGAATCGGAAGCTTCCTCATGGGCGCTTTCTATGCGCCGACGGTTGTAGCCGGCGTACATCATATGTACACGATTATCGACCTTGGACAGATTGCGAAATTTGGCGTGACTTTCTGGCTGCCGCTGGCATCTGCAGCGAATGTGGCGCAGGGAGGCGCAGCTCTTGCAGTAGCTCTTAAGACAAAGGATAAAAAAGTAAAAGCAATGGCTGTACCGTCTGCACTGAGCGCCTGTATGGGAATTACTGAGCCTGCAATTTTCGGTGTAAATCTCCGTTTCGGAAAACCATTTATCACAGCTTGTATAGGCGGAGCTTTCGGAGCATTGTTCGCCTCCGTCACAGGTCTTGGGGCAACAGGAACAGGAGTTACCGGTATATTCGGTGTGCTGCTCTGCCTCAATGAGCCTATGAAATATATTCTTATGTTTGCAATTTCTTTCGGTGTTTCCTTTGCTTTGACATGGATTTTTGGATATAAAAATAAAGAACCGGAAGTAAAAATTGAAAAAACAGAAGTAAAAGAAACAAAAGAGACTACTGACACAGATTCGACTTTACCCCTCCTTTATTCCCCGCTGGAAGGAAAAGCCGTTCCTCTTAACCAGATTAAGGACCCCACTTTTGCATCAGGTGTTCTGGGAAAAGGAATGGCTGTCATTCCGGCAAAGGGCGAAGTAACAGCGCCGTGCGACGCAACTGTCGAAACTGTTTTTGAAACAAAACATGCAATTGGACTTACAGGAGACAACGGAGCAGAGCTTTTAATCCATGTAGGAATGGATACAGTACAATTAAAAGGCGAATACTTCACAGCGCATGTAAAAGACGGCGACCATGTGAAAAAAGGTCAGCTTCTGCTTACCTTTGATATGGAAAAAATTAAAGAAGCAGGATATGAAATTACAACACCGTTTATTGTAACAAATTCAGACGCATACAGTGATGTAAAGCTTATAAAAGAAGGAAACGTGACAACAGATTCAAAAGTATTGGAGATTGTGAAAGAATGAGTTCATTAACGAAAGTTCTTGAAGCCAGTGTAGAAAATACAGAGAGAACGAAGCAGCCGGGACGTTACAGGCTTGGACATCATCTGATGCCCCCTGTAGGATGGCTGAACGATCCAAACGGTTTGTGCTGGTTTGAGGGAAGATACCATGTTTTCTTTCAGTATTCACCTTTTGAGGTGAAGGGAGGGCTGAAATTCTGGGGACATTATTCCAGTGAAGACCTGATTTCATGGAAATATGAGGGAACAGCTCTATATCCGGATGCCCCCTGTGACTGTCATGGAGTTTATTCCGGTTCCGCTTTCGTGGAAAACGGAAAAATGCATCTCTTCTATACCGGAAATGTGAAGCTTGACGGTGAATATGATTACATTAACAAAGGTCGTGTAACCAGCACTATTCATGTGGAAAGCGAGGATGGAGTGCATTTTGGAATAAAGGAAGAGGTAATTCCGTTTGAGAAATATCCAGAGAATTATACCTGTCATATCCGCGATCCAAAGGTTTGGAAAGAAGCTGGGAAATACAGAATGGTTCTTGGCGGAAGATTGAAAGAAGATAAAGGTTCGGTTCTTTTCTATCAGTCAGAGGATATGAAGAAATGGGAATTTGAGCGAAGTCTTACAACTGAGAATACATTTGGATATATGTGGGAGTGTCCGGATTATTTTGTACTTGATGAGGCAAAGGTGCTTTCCGTATCACCTCAGGGGCTGAAACGGGAAGAATTCCGCTTCCAGAATATTTACCAGTCAGGCTACTTTCTTATGAAGGAAGATGGTTCTGTTTCAGAAGAAGATTTCTGCGAGTGGGATATGGGATTTGATTTTTATGCGCCTCAGACGTTTACAGATAACAAAGGCCGCAGAATTCTTATCGGATGGATGGGAATGTCGGATGCAGATGAGGAATATGTTAATCCTACAATTGAGGAAAACTGGCAGCATTGCCTTACAGTACCCAGAGAGTTGAGTTTCTATGATGGTAAAATTTATCAGTATCCGGTAGAAGAGATAGAACTTCTCAGAAAAGGCAGTATAGCTTTCGATGACAAAGAGGTTACGCTGGAAACGGAAAAAGCTTTTGATCTGGAAGTTCAGACAGAGAGTGAGAAGCTGGAAATCAGGATTGGAAGAGACGTTTTGCTGAAATGTGGAGATGGTCAGGCTGCAATTTTTCTTTCAGAGGAAGCAGGAGCAGGAAGAACCGTTCGCAGAGCGAAAACAGATAAAGTCCGCAATGTCCGTATTCTTGCTGATACTTCGGCAGTGGAGATTTATCTTAATGACGGAGAAACGGTATTTTCCACAAGATATTATCCGAAGAAGGAACAGCAGCAGTTGGAGGTAAAAGCAGAAAGCTTTACCGGAAGATTGTGGTCGTTGGGAGATTTTGTTTTTGAGTGACAGATTAATAAGAATAAAAAAGAAAGACAACTGAGAGGTTTCGGTTGTCTTTTTTTGTAAAAATACTTGCTTAAAATCAATAAAAAACTTATAATTCTAATATATTCGATAAAAGTACGGAATATCTTGAAAATGAGCTTATATTTATGAAACAATGAAAGGGGGCTTTTCTATGAAGAAAAAATGGTATGTGAATTCAACTGCGGTTATAAGAACACTGCTCATATCAGCCGCTGTCTTAACTTTTTCTGCACCTGTTTTACAAGGGAAAGACTGTTATGCAGGTTCTGTCAGTGCCGTACTTGAAGATGTAGAAGAAGATGTTTTGAGTGCCAGTGTTTCAAATGCAAGTTTGGAATATGAATGGACCGTGAAAGTGGATAAAGGGTATCTTGCTCTTCGAACGGAGAAGATATACGATGCGGCAAATGAAATCGGAGAACTTTATACAGGAGATGAAGTTGAAATTCTGAACAGCAGTGACAGTCAGTACTGGTATGTCTATGCGCCATCCCTGAACAAAAACGGCTATGTGAATAAGGATTATCTTCTTTATAACGGCGGCTCAAAGTATTCTTACAACTGGAGTGTAAAAGTAGACAAAGGATATCTTGCTCTCCGGACAGATAAGGCATATGATTCGGCAAATGAAATCGGAGAACTCTATACCGGAGATGTAGTAGAAATCAAAAAGAGCAGTGACAGTAAATATTGGTATGTATATGTGCCTTCACTGGAGAAATTCGGTTATGTTGATAAAGAATATCTGAAATATAATGCAGGGAAAGATACTGTGACAAAAACTGTAAGCGTTGCGAAGGGTTATCTTGCTCTCAGAACGGCTAAGGCGTACGATACAGCCAATGAAATCGGGGAACTTTATACAGGAGATGAAGTAGAGGTTCTTGACTCTGACGGCAAAGAATACTGGTATGTGTATGTGCCGTCTCTGAATAAGGTTGGCTATGTCAATAAAGCTTATCTTTATTAAATGTCTGCGGGCAGGATTCACAAATTTGAAGATTAAACGTATAATAAAGCAGGTGGGAAAGCAAAAATCCGCAGTCGGTTTTCTCCTACCTGCTTTGTGAATAGATGGATAGATACATTTGATACCGGCTGCTTCTTATATAAATCAGGATAACTTTTCTGCGGGAAGGTTATCCTTTACATATTAAAGGTGGCAGAAATATGAATTATACGTATATTGTGGAATGTGCAGATGGAACTTTTTATACAGGGTGGACAAATTGCCTGTCAAAGCGGCTGAAAGCACATAATGAAGGGAAAAACGGTGCAAAGTATACAAAAACAAAGCGCCCGGTTGTTCTGGTTTATTATGAAGGATTCAGCACGAAAGAAGAAGCTATGAGAAGGGAATATGAGATTAAGCAGCTGACAAGAGAAAAAAAGAAAAAGCTTATGACATTTTAAATTTTACAGAAAGCGGGAAAATAAATGATAACAGCAGAAAAAAAAGAACTTCTCAGAAAGAAATTTGACAAATATGCAGAGCAGGATATCTGTGTGGCTTTTTCAGGCGGAGTGGATTCCAGTCTGGTTCTGATCATGGCATGTGAGGCTGCTGCAAAAACAGGAAAAAAAGTTTATGCGGTTACAATGGATACGGTACTGCATCCAAAAGCAGATGTAGAGGCTGCAAAGATGGTTCTGGAAAAAACAGAGGCAGTTCATAAAATTCTTACTCTGAATGAACTGACAGTTCCGGAAATGCATAATAACCCCAAGAAGAGGTGTTATTTTTGTAAAAAAGCCCTATATAAAAAAATGCTGGAGTTTGCAGCAGAAAAAGGAGTGGAGATTTTACTTGAAGGAAGTAATGAGGATGATCTTCATGTTTACAGACCCGGCCTTCAGGCAGTAAGGGAGCTGGGTGTACTAAGTCCCCTGGCTGCATGTGGTGTGACGAAAGAGGAAGTGCGCGAGATGGCAAAAGAATATGAGATTCCAACAGCTGGACGGCCGTCTGCTCCCTGTCTTGCTACAAGACTTCCTTATGGAACGGAGATTGATCTGGAACTGCTGAAAAGGATTGATGAAGCGGAAAACTATCTCAGAAGCTTTGGATGGAAAAATGTAAGACTTCGTATTCATGGAACAACTGCAAGATTGGAAACAGATATAGAAGTATTTCAGAAAGTTCTGGAACACAGAGAAAAAGTGATTGAGAAATTGAAAGAACTGGGATTTTTATATATTACGCTTGATTTGGAAGGGTTTCGAAGCGGAAGTATGGATATAGAAGATTGAGAACAGCTTGACTTTCAGAAAGGGAGTAGTATACTGATAAATATAATACATTATAATAGTATAAGGAGAGGACAGAATGAAAAAGTGGAAAAGTATTTTGCTGATTAGTGCAGTATGTGCATTGTGCGCTTTTCCTGTTCAGGCATCAGAGGTCGATTCCGCACCTGCGATACCGATTCCGACAGAAGCACCGACTGTGACACCACAACCTACCGTAATTCCGCCGAAGCCAGCAGAGAAAAACGGCTGGGTAACATTAAGCCGGAACAGAAAGCGCTACTACAGAAATGGTAAGCTCCTGAAAGGAATGCACAAAATAGAAGGAAAAACATATTATTTTTTTGAAGACAGCGGAACAATGGCAACGAAATGGAGAACAATCAAAGGGAAGAGATATTATTTCGGTACAAATGGTGTTCGGCGTCAGGGAGTTCAAAAAATTGGAAAAAGATGGTTTTTCTTTTATCCTAACGGGGTTATGCGGGATAAAGGACCTGTAAACTATAAAGGAAGAACCTACTATCTGGATAAAAACGGCGCAATAGAAGCCCGAAAACGTGGTTCGATTTATTATCATGCAGATGGGACAAGAATGAAAAAGGCAGAGGGATATGAGTACGAAACTCTTCTTACAGCCAGAAAGATTGTAAATCAGATTACAAACAGCAGTATGAGCAAAAGTCAGAAGCTGGAAACCTGCTTCCGTTGGGTAATGTCGAAATATTACAGGATAGTGAGACCGTTTACGAAGCCGGAAGGCTGGATTGCAGAATACGCAAATGATCATTTCAAAAAGGGAAGCGGAGACTGCTTTTCAGATGCAAGTGCTTTTGCATATCTTGCCAAGGCTTTAGGTTATAAGAAAGTTTATGTTTGTGTGGATGATACAAAGACAGACGGGACTTCAGAAGGTCATTGTTGGGCTGAAATTAATGGGCTTGTTTATGATCCGCTGTTTGCAGAGGCAAAAAGTTTCAGCAGGAATTATGGGGTGACATATGGCGTGTATCCGTTAAGTCCTTTGCTCAAAGAGGCCGCTTAAGATCGAGACTAAAAAGGAAATGCTGTCAGTCGGCATTTCCTTTTTAGTGTTTGAAATAAATAATAGTTCCAAGTGTTTTCAGATTGCCATAGGTGCAATGAAGAAATACATCACAATGAAATGACAAGCGCTTCCGAGCATAATAAATACATGAAAGATTTCATGGGAACCGAAGTTTTTATGTTTGGAATTGAAAATCGGAAGTTTCAACGCATAAATAATTCCACCGATTGTGTAGATAATACCTCCTGCCAGAAGCCAGCCAAATCCTGCTCGTGGGAGCGCGTGAAAAATGGGTACAAAGGCAAGCACACACAGCCATCCCATACTAATATAAAGGACAGAGGAAAGCCATTTGGGACAGTTAATCCAACAACCTTTAAGAATAATACCGAGGATGGCGATTCCCCATACAAGAGCACATAAAATATATCCAATGCGGTTGTGCAGAGCAATCAGACATACAGGAGTATAACTGCCTGCAATCATAACAAAAATCATCATATGGTCAATTTTACGCAGACGCCGATTTACTTTCTCTGAAGCGTTTACAGAATGGTAAAGGGTACTTGCTGCGTATAAAAGAATCATGGATAAAATAAAAATACTCAATGCGACAATGTGTAAGGTATCGGGGTGGCGTGCAGCCTTTATAATAAGCGGAACAGTTCCGGCTATTGCAAGAAGCATGGCGATACCATGAGTAATGGCGCTTCCCGGGTCCTTTAAATGCAGTTTCATATTAAGTTGCCTCCTGAAATATAATGTAGTATTAAAAACTATGTCATAAGCATATGATAACTATACCATGAATATTCTGAAATGCAAGTGTTTTTTATAATAAAAACTGTTAAAGTTAAAAAAATTTTTACAATCGGGATTTCTCTGATTGTGGTGGAGAGTTAAGGTAGCCAAAAGCAGAAAATTATTATATACTTGAATGCGATGGAGAGAAAGAGGGGGATAAAATGAAGATAACACAGGAATTAATTGATAGTTATGGAGATAAAAAAGAGAGACTGTCAGACGGGGTTATCATGCCGGACGGAGATTACAGACTGCTGGAAAAAGGGCATTTGCAGACATTGATGGATTTGCTGCCGGAATCGGATAATGAAATCTGGAAAATGATCCCGGAAGATGATTCTGCACTTTTTTGGATGGTAGAAAAAACCGGGTGTGTTCTCACAGATTATAATACAACAATAGGAATGAAAATGACGCCTCAGCAGCAGACGGTTTTTGATCTTCTGGTAAATAACCGGATTATTGAGTGGGAGTACAGTGATCTTACGAAACAGCGTGAAATGGTACATAAAAAAGAGAACGCGAAGAAAGAAAAATAAAATCATAAAAAGTATAAGTTTCTCTGTTTTACAGATACTATCATTGGAATTACAGGAATTTCATGGATAGATAAAGAAAATGGAGGAACTTATTTTATGAAAGCGACAGGGATTGTCAGGAGAATTGATGATTTGGGAAGAGTAGTGATTCCAAAGGAAATCAGGAGAACGCTCAGGATTAAGGAAGGTACTCCACTTGAAATTTTTACAGACAGAGAAGGGCAGGTAATCTTGAAGAAATATTCTCCGATTGGAGAACTTAGCATTTTTGCAAAAGAATATGCGGAGGCATTGTCCCAGACAACAGGATGTATGGCATGCATTACAGATCATGATCAGGTTGTGGCAGCGGCAGGCAGCGGGAGCAGGGAATTCAGCGGAAAAGAAATAAGCAGCAGGCTTGAGGAAGCGATTTCAGGAAGAGAGGGCAGATGTTCTAATGGGAATGAAAAAGGAAAAATTCCGGTGGTGGATGACCAGGGGACTATTTTTTATTCTCAGCTTATGCAGCCGATTATCAGCGCCGGAGATGCAATTGGTTCGGTAATTCTTATGGGAAAAAGCGATAAAGAGGTTATGGGAGATGCAGAGGAAATGCTGGTAAAGACGGCAGCAGGATTTCTTGGACGTCAGATGGAACAGTAGGGAATTAAAGACTCTTTTATAAAATGTTGAAAATTTTTTCCAAAGTATTATAATAGAACTATCAAACAAATTTTATAAAAGAGAGGGTATGTTATGACAAAACAGGAAATCTTAGATGCGATTCGTGGAAAGATGATTATCTCATGTCAGGCAGTAAAGGGAGAGCCTCTGTATGTTGAGGAGAAATCTGTTATGTATCTTATGGCCCGTGCCGCAAAGCAGGCTGGTACACCGGCAATCCGTACAAGCAGTATCCGTGATGTAATTGCAATCAAAGAAGAAACAGGGCTTCCGGTCATCGGTCTGGTAAAAATCCAGTATCCGGGATATGAAGCTTATATCACTCCTACCATGAAAGAGGTAGATGATCTTGTGGCAGCGGGTTCAGATGTGGTGGCACTTGACTGTACGCTTCGTAAACGCGGCGACGGAACAACAATCAACGAATTTATTGCACAGATTAAAGAAAAATATCCGGATATCATTCTCATGGCAGATATTTCCAACTATGAAGAGGGCGTGAATGCTTGGAAATGCGGCGTAGACATCGTCGGAACAACCATGAGCGGATATACGGATTATACATCCAAGAAAGATGAACCTGATTATGAACTGATGAGCCGTCTTGCAAAAGATATTGATATTCCGGTTATCGGAGAAGGTAAGATTCATTATCCGGATCAGGCTGTAAAAGCTCTTCAGACAGGTGCATGGTCTATTGTAGTAGGAGGGGCAATTACACGTCCACTGGAAATCGCACAGAGATTTATGAATGCGATCAATGAAAGTAAATAATACAAAAGTATTAAAAAGGATGTACCATTCACGGGACATCCTTTTTAGTGCGATAAGTTTGAAATTATAAGAGTTTATTGGCAATCGCTTTTGCTGTGGAGGAGCGGGCTGCAGCGCGAAGTTCCGGATTTTGTCGGCAGAAGCCATAAAAAAGACAGTCAATCAGAAACAACTGTCCGACTTTTGCAGAGATGGATCCGGATTGCAGGGGGCTTTCGTTATAACCGCACTGAAGTATGATTTGTGCAAATTCTGCCGCTCTCGATTTCGGGAAATGGGTAATCAGAATAATCGGAACTTTTCGTTCCTGTGCAACATTAAAAATATCTTCCATATCCTTTGTAGAACCGGAATAAGAGAAGAAGAGGATTGCATCCTTCGGTGTGGCAAGAGCAATTGCCATTGCCTGCATATGGGAATCTGTAATGTGAATAAAATTCGAAGCAGCAGTGGAAAAACGTGCCCATGCCTCCATTGCCATGATGCTGCTGCCACCATGACCGAAGCAGTAAACTTTTTCGGAAGAGGCAAGAAGACGCGAGGCACTCATCAGGCTTCCCTCGTCCAGAAGTTCCAGCGTTTCGTTGAGAGCTGCAATATTAGCCGCATGGACTTTACGACACATAGTGTCAGTGGAATCCTTGGAAGTGATTGGCTCATTGCAGTCGGTAGGGTCTCCAAGGTCTGTTACATGGTCAGCCTGTGCCAGAGCCAGTTTAAACGCGTTATAGCTGGGATAGCCCAATGCACGGCAGAAGCGTGTAATGGTTGCTTCCGATACATCGCAGTTTTCTGCGAGCGATGTGATGGAGAGATATTGAGATTCCGTGGTGTGGGCGAAGATATAGTCCGCCAGTTTTTTACCGGAACGGGTCAGTGAATGGTACTTTTCCGTAATTGCCTCCAGGACATTTGTCGTCAAAAAATTACCTCCTCTTAAGTAAATAGTTTTTGATCAGGAATGCTCTGACATTCTTACTGAAAAATGCGCGTTGCGAAGCAACATCTTTCTCTATTATAAAGCAAGAGGATTTAAGGTGCAAGGATATCCGAAATAAAAAGACCATTTGTAAAAAGTGCATAAAAATAGAAATGAATTTCATTTATTAAAAACATTGAAAAAAATTTTCATAAATGTTATCCTTGGGATATAAACAAGCAAGAAAAGAGGAAAAGACTATGAAAGATATTACTAAGTATCAGGGAATTATTCCGGCATTCTATGCATGCTATGATGCAGAGGGAAATATTAGCCCGGAAAGAGTGGAAGCGCTTACAAAACATCTTATTAATAAAGGTGTAAAAGGCGTATATGTAGGCGGTTCTTCCGGTGAGTGTATTTATCAGAGCGTTGCAGAGAGAAAGCTTCTTCTTGAGCATGTAATGAAGGCTGCAGAGGGTAAGCTTACAGTTATTGCACATGTGGCATGTAACAATACAGCAGACAGTAAAGAACTTGCAGCTCATGCAGAAAGCCTTGGTGTAGATGCAATTGCATCGATTCCTCCTATTTATTTCCATTTGCCGGAATATGCAATTGCTGAATACTGGAACGATATTTCCAGTGCAGCGCCGAATACGGATTTCGTTATCTATAACATTCCGCAGCTTGCAGGCGTTGCATTAACAATGCCATTATTTAAAGAAATGAAAAAGAATCCTAGAGTTGTTGCAGTAAAGAACAGTTCTATGCCGGTTCAGGATATCCAGATGTTTAAGATGGAAGGCGGAAAAGATTTCGTAGTATTTAACGGTCCGGATGAGCAGCTTGTGTCCGGTCTTGCTATGGGCGCAGATGGCGGCATCGGCGGAACATATGGTGTTATGCCTGAGCTTTACCTGAAAATCAAAGAGCTTGTCGGATCAGGAAGAATGGCGGAAGCTCTTGATGTTCAGAATGCGGCAGATGCAATTATCTACGCTATGTGTGCGTGTCATGGAAATCTCTATGCAGTTATGAAAGAAATTATGAGAATCCGTGACGGGCTTGATATCGGTGGTGTACGTAAACCACTTCCGGATATCATTCCTGAGGATATGGAGCAGATTAAAAAATGCGCGAAGATGATTGACGACGCTATTGAGAGCTTTTGTAAATAAGTGAATGATATTCCTCCAGAGTCAGTCCGGTAAGAGTGAGACAGTGCGCCAGTTCTTTTCCTACATAGCGGATGTGCCATGGTTCTCCGGGAACACCGGTAATCGCTTCTCTGTTTTGGGGATATCTTAGAAGATATCCGTAAAGCGAGGCGTTTTTTGCAAGCCATAGACCTTCCGGAGTATAGGCAAAGGAGTCTGTAAGTTCCAGGTTATTGGAAGGACTTGAAACATCAAGGGCAAGACCGCTCTGGTGCTCGCTTGTTCCGGGAGCAGCTATGTATGGGCTTCCATTGTAAAGCTCTTTTTGGCGGTTGTAGGAGCGATATCCTGATATACCGAATAGATGGAGTCCTTCTTTGTGGGCTGCAAGAAAGAGCTGATGAGCAGCTTTGGCAGCGTTCATTTCCATAAGCCGTTTTGAATCTCCCGGCAGGGCATCAAACGGAATACCTGTATCCACCAGATTTTCAGGAATATAATCTGCGGGGAGTGGATGCTCTTTGTTGATCAGACGAATATAATTTACCATAAAATGAACCCCCTTTCCCTTTTATGTTTATGACTGGGAATGGGGGGTTATTACTTTTTATCAGGAAGGAGATATTAGTTGAGGGCTTTTTCGCTCATTTCTTCCAGAAGTTCTTTTTTCAGGTCATATAATTTCTGGGATAAATCTACATATACTTTCTGCGGATTTGTGAATCGTTTGGATTCTTCCCAGAGTGTATTTTTTTCTTTGGTACAATAGTCGCGAAGTTCCATAACAGATGGAGAGTCGTAGACTTTTTTACCCTCTTTGATGACAGGAATAAGAAGTTCGCGGACTTCATAGGTTCCGCCGAGGACTTTTGTTTTTTTCCATGTGTCTACAGGGTCGAAGAGAACCAGAGTGTCTTCCGGGTTAATCTTCTCATCTGCAAGGCAGATCAGATCTGCTTTAATTTTGCCGGTAGATTTGCTGTAAATACGGTAAACAGTCTTGTTTCCCGGATTTGTAACTTTTTCTGTGTTTTCAGAAAGCTTGATTTTCGGAATAAAGTTGCTGCTGTTTGCATCTTTTACAGCGGCAAGCTTGTAAACTCCACCGAACGCAGGATTGTCCTTGGAGGTAATGAGACGTGTTCCTACACCCCAGGAGTTGATTTTTGCATCCTGTGCTTTCAGGCTTTCGATGAGGTATTCGTCAAGGTCGCTGGATGCTGCGATGATGGCATCGTCGAAACCTGCAGCAGCAAGCATTTTGTAAGCTTCCTTGGAAAGGTAAGCGAGGTCGCCGCTGTCGATACGGATACCGTATTTAGTAAGAGGAATACCTTCCTCGCGCATTTCTTCAAATACGCGGATTGCATTTGGGACACCGGACTTCAATACGTCGTAGGTGTCAACAAGAAGGGTGCAGGCATTCGGATAAAGCTTTGCGTAGGTTTTAAACGCAGTGTATTCATCCGGAAAACTCATAATCCAGCTATGGGCATGTGTTCCAAGGACGGGGACATCAAACATCTGTCCGGTGAGTACACAGGAAGTTCCGGAACATCCGGCAATCATTGCGGCACGTGCACCGAAGATTCCGGCATCAGGTCCCTGAGCGCGTCTAAGGCCGAATTCCATTACCCCGTCACCTTTTGCGGCGTGGCAGACACGGGCTGCTTTTGTGGCAATAAGGCTCTGGTGATTGATGATATTTAAGATTGCAGTTTCCACAAGCTGCGCTTCCATAATAGGTGCAATAACCTTTACCAGAGGTTCTCTTGGGAATACAACAGTTCCTTCCGGAATTGCATAGATGTCGCCGCTGAAATGGAAGTTACTCAAGTATTCCAGAAAGTCTTCTTCAAAAGCATGAAGGGTTCGGAGGTATTCAATGTCTTCTTCTGTGAAACGTAAATTTTCGATATATTCGATCATCTGCTCCAGTCCGGCTGTAATGGCATAAGCGCCGCCGCAGGGATTGTCACGGTAAAACATATCGAAAACAACAGTCTGGTTAGTTGGATTTTTGAAATATCCCTGCATCATGGTCAATTCATAGAGATCGGTGAGCAGAGTCAGATTATTTGCTCTCATATTGATTTCTCCTTTGGGTGTAACGGATGATTCCGTCAGATGATTGTTTGAACGTATTATACCATAATTCACTCCAGTGGGAAATGAAAAACCACCCAAAAAGGTAGAAATATGGGCAAAAATACGTATCTGAAAAAATTTTTGAAAAAATTTGAAAAAAATTAAAAAAAGGGCTTGCATTTTTCAAAAGGCTGTTATATAATACAACATGTCGCAAGCGAGAAAACAAAAAACGCTGGACAACATAAAGATAAAGGGCTATCGCCAAACGGTAAGGCAACGGACTCTGACTCCGTCATTTCAAGGTTCGAATCCTTGTAGCCCTGCT
>Juniper_p2__coassemble_1538_pt1 | contig 19025 bp, 13 predicted proteins | sample Juniper_p2__metabat2_high_PE_037 | metagenome-assembled genome bin Juniper_p2 | reverse complement strand
TTCTGTCAGGCGCACGGTTACAAAGATACCCAGATGAACCGTCTCCTTCTTGCAGGCACGGAAAACGGTGATAATTACACTTCTGTAAAAGACTGCGGAACTTTTCTGAAAGAAATTTACCAGATTTGTAATAACCTTCCTACAGACTCTTCCTTAACCAATGCCCAGGCCATGTATTACCACCTGAAGCTTCAGCAGAGAAAAAACAAGATACCTGCCCAGATACCGGAAGGCGTCCACGTAGCCAACAAAACCGGAGAGCTTTCCAATGTTGAAAACGACGCCGGAATCATCTTTGATACGGCTCAGGGCGTAGACCTTGTTGTCTGCTTCATGTCTCAGGACCTCACAGATACAGGCGCAGCTCAGGAAACAATCGCCTCAAATGCCCGCGCCATCTACGGATATTATAATGAATAACAAAGGGGGAAGCTTACGCTTCCCCTTCTTCATAAGACATTTCCCATATTTCCGAAAATACTGCCAGAGGGCAGTCTGTCAACAGGCACATCAGTAAAAAACATTCGTATGGATTCACTATATAAATTTCACTCATCCCGCATCTGAGCAGAATTTCCTGAATTTCTTCCAGAAAATGACGGTATCTGTTATACGGATCGTCCTCCTGCATCTCCTGTGATACAATGAAAAACTCCAGTGTGATCAGGTCAAATCTCTCCACAGGGAGCCTGTGATACAGAATATTAGTAATTCTCTGTCTGCTGAACCTCTTCTGGCTGAAATGCTTCGCCAGAATGGAGGCAGACATTTTTTTCAGATTTCCCATCTTATTGATAGGAATGCCGCTGCAGATTACTTTTTCCACATCGGACGGCGTGATTTTCTCCGCTGTCCACACTTTGTCCCCGTGTTTCTCCTCCTCATCCTTCTGATACATAGCGGCAATGATTTCCTTTGCCCTGTACAGAAGTCTGGAAAACTCCTGAAACGCCTGACTTTTCTCTGACATCGGGTCGCCCATTTTCGCCTTTAAATAGGAAAGATATTCCATAAGACTTTCCTCTGTATCCAGACAAAGATTATTTGCATAAATAATCCCCTCTGTTTTCGTATTATCCGGTTCCAGACGTTCATATGCCTCCTTCAGTTCTTCCGCCTTACGATATCCGAACTGATGACAATAACAATACCAGTAAATGACCTCCATAGGATTGTGAAAATCGAAATCCTGCTCCTTCAGAACTCTTGTCAGAAAGTCCGAGACATCATCTGCTGTCATACGCAGCCCGAATCCCAGAATAAACAGGGTATCTCTTTTCACAGAAACCTGTGTCAGCCAGTTATTCACAAGAGCCGTAAGTTTTGTTGATGTTGGATTCATTGATTTGGGCGTAAAAGTTTCCTTAAAAGATTCCAGTACAATCTCCCTGTAAACCTCCTGCGGCACTTCTGAAAAAGGCTCATCCAGTTCTGCTCTTTCATATATGTACCGTTTCAGATGATCCCCAAAAGAAACCAGCTTCATCTCTTTATACAGATAATTGAATATCACATCTGCATCTTCATCTTCGAAGCTGTCCAGACTCACTACCTGACGAAATCTCTGGGCTGCCTTTCTGGTAAATTCAAAATCCTGAACCCTGTCAAAAGCTACTGTCTGTTCAAAATCCAAATCCTGCATGCGGTTTTTCATACTACCTCACCTACAATCTCTTTCCTTAAACCGCCCAACCATTTTTTTAGTCTCTCTCCTGGCACCGGATGCTGCACTTCGCACAGGACAATCGTCACATTGTCTCTTGCCCCTTTCGCCAGAACACGTTCAAGCAAAACTTCAACTGTACTTTCCAGCGGAATTTCTCTTGTAAGAATATCCGCAATTTCACCGTCTGACAGCATATCTGTCATCCCGTCTGAACAGAGAAGAAACCGTTTGCCCGTTTTATATTTAAGCTCCGACACAGTCGGATCCGGAAACTGCTGCTCTTCAGGTATTCCCAGATACTGAGTCAGAGGAGCCTTTCCAAATGCGAATTTCCCAATCACATGATCTGTGGAAATCTGGAAAAAGCCGTCTTCGTCTACTGTATAAACACGACTGTCTCCAAGATTACATGCATAAATATTTTCTGCTCCAAACAGAAGCATGGCGACTGTAGCCATGGAGCTGATTCGATTTTCATCCCCATATCGACAAACTGCCTGGTTCATACTTCTGCATAATCCCTCTACAAACTCATTGGGATTTTTTCTTAAAGTCTTTTTATTTGTTTCATAATAATTGCCAAATTCTTCAGAAGCCAGAAAGGCTGCCATTTCACCGCAGCTTTCTCCCCCCATCCCGTCAAAGACTGCAAGAGCCGGGATTTTCGCTCTGGAAATAACTCCTGCATGAATTCCTTCACTTCCCCGGTTGTCTGCCGGAAGTGTGTTTCCGCAGCACCAGAAATTATCTTCGTTATTTCCACGTATTTTTCCAATATGGCTTGTATATGCATATTTAATCTGGTAGCACATTTTTCACACTTCCCATCATTTTAATTCTTCTGCGCCTTTCAAAAGATTCATTTCTGCTTCCGCTCTCTTCAAATATTTCGCGCCTCTCTCCATATATTCCGGATTATCCTTTTCATTGTCATGACAGATTTCATCTTCATCAATCCACCTGATCAGATTTCCGTCATCGTCATAGTAGTAGAGTTCTGCTTTCGTATCGTACCATATATAAGCAAAAAACAGCTTTTCTTTCCAGTAATAATATTCCTCATAGACCTTATCCTCGGAACTGGAAGGATAAACAAGCACTTTCATATACTCTCTGGTGTCGTGGTTATAGTAACTGATCTTGTCCCCCTCCACTCCTGTCCAGTCGTATCCATTCGCTTCCAAAGTATCTACAATACTTGTCGCCCGTTCCTTAATCGTTTCAATCTGGGACATGAAATCCTTTGACGAGTCATTGGTTTCGTACTTCTCATCCTCAAGAATATCCACAAGACCTGTCGTATCCTGTTGGATATCTGATTCATTCCTTCCTGACATCTTCATGTAAATAGAGAAAACAATTACTGCTGCACAGGCTGTAAGAAGAACCGGAACAAGCCATCCCAAAATCCGCCGTCTGTGTTTCTGTCTCCGTTTCTGCGTCGCCTTCTGCTGTTCAGGCTTCCTTTGTTCAATCTTCTTCTGTTCCTGAACAAGATTTTGCGTTTTTCGACTTTGCTGCAATTTTTCTGCAGCAGCCGGACTTCCGAAGTCATTCTCTGTTACTACTTTATATCGTCCATGCTGAAGATCGTCCAGATCATTGTAAAATTCTTCCGGAGTCTGATATCTGTCTTCCGGTCTGTATGCACAGGCTTTCAAAATAATTCCGGAAAACATTTCCCCTGCATCCGCCGGTTTTTTCAATGGTTCACCTGACATTCGTCTGGCAAGAGCATTTTCTTTATCCCTGTATGTGATAAACTGTTTCTCCAGATTTAAGAACGGCAGTCTGTTTCTGTTCATCAGCTTATAAAGTACAATTCCAAGGGAATAAATGTCGACTCTGCTGTCATATTTCTCGCCTTTATACATCTCAGGCGCCATATATGAGTACGTACCTTTTTTAGAAAAACTGCTCATTGTCCGTTCCAGTTCACGGGCAATTCCGAAATCTCCAAGCTTAAAATCCCCGAATCTTGAAACAAAAATATTCTCAGGTTTAATATCCCGATGGATAATATTTAACTTACGGCAATATCCAAGCGCTTTGCTCAAATCAAGCCCCAGCTTGATAACATCCTTCTCGGTAAGCTGCTTCTCGGCACAGTAGTCCATGAAACTTGTGAGGTACTCCATTCGTATGGAAATTTCCCAGCCAATATCATCCAGATATTCCATTACCTTAAAGTCTTCTACCGATACAATATGGGAATTTCCGCGAAAATACTCCATAGTACTGATTTCCTGAATACATTCCTCCACCAGATTACGGAAATACTCTCTTACAGACTGATCATCCCCGGCCTCAGAACGAACACTGTTTAGCTCACTCTGACTTCCCGGAATATTGATGACCTTAATCGCCGAATAAAAAAACTTTCCCCGCTCACTGCGCTGCGCTTTATATACCTTTCCGAAAGAGCCTTCTCCAATTTTTTCTACAATCTTCCATTCCGCCCACGGCGAAACCGGATGTTCCCTGTCCATACTGCACCTCCTTCTTTATTTTTTATAAAGTAGTTATATACCCACTTTATTATAGTCGGATTTTATCATAAATGAAACTATAATCTGTATTTTACAATATTTTCCCAAAATTTGTCCAGTAAAACAAAAAGAAGAGCGTCCCTTGGGGAACGCTCTCCTTTTCTTACGTGTATTTCATTTATTCTTCGTTGTCAGATTCTTCCATCTCTTCGATTTCAAAATCCTCTTCCTCAGAAAACTCCTCTTCGAGTACAGGAATTTCTTCCTCATCCTCTATCTCATCAGAGATTTTCTCTTTTGTTTCAGGAGCTTCTTCAGCAGTCTCCTGTTTCGGTTCCGGCATAACTGTGTCAAGCTGAACTTCGCTGTAACGCTTCATACCTGTACCTGCAGGAATCAGTTTACCGATGATTACGTTCTCTTTCAGACCGATCAGCGGGTCAACCTTACCCTTAATAGCTGCTTCTGTAAGAACCTTGGTTGTCTCCTGGAAAGATGCGGCGGACAGGAAGGAATTTGTTGCAAGAGAAGCCTTGGTAATACCAAGCATAACCTGCTTGCCTTCTGCCGGCTCTTTGCCTTCCTTTTCCATCAGCTCGTTTGCATCCTCATAGTCGAGAACGTCAACCAGTGTTCCTGGAAGGAATTCTGTATCTCCGTTGTCTTCGATGCGGATTTTCTTCAGCATCTGACGAACGATAACTTCGATATGCTTATCGTTGATTTCTACACCCTGGAGACGGTATACACGCTGTACTTCACGGATCATGTAATCCTGAACTGCACGAACACCCTTGATTCTCAGGATATCATGCGGATTTACACTACCTTCTGTAAGCTCGTCACCAGCCTCGAGAACCTGACCGTCTGTAATCTTGATACGGGAACCGTATGGAATCAGGTAAGTCTTGGAATCTCCTGTCTCAGGATCTGTCACGATAACTTCACGTTTCTTCTTGGTGTCATTGATAACTGCAGTACCTTTAATCTCAGTGATAATAGCAAGACCTTTCGGCTTTCTTGCCTCGAAAAGCTCCTCGACACGAGGAAGACCCTGTGTGATATCTCCACCGGCAACACCACCACTGTGGAAAGTACGCATGGTAAGCTGTGTACCAGGCTCACCGATAGACTGAGCTGCAATAATACCAACAGATTCACCAACCTGAACTGCTTCGCCTGTAGCCATGTTCGCGCCGTAGCACTTCGCACAGATACCGACTTTACATTTACAGGTAAGGATTGTACGGATCTTAACCTCTTCGATTGGTCCGCCATCCTTATTGTTTACGCCCTCTTTCATAATGCGGGCAGCACGTTTCGGTGTAATCATGTGATTTGCTTTTACAATCACTTCACCGTCTTTATTCTTAATTGTCTCGCAGGAGAATCTTCCTGTAAGACGTTCCTGAAGGCTTTCAATCTCTTCCTTGCCGTCTACGAAGCCTTTGACATACATACCGGAAATTTCATCTCTTCCCTCGCAGCAGTCAAGCTCACGTACGATAAGATCCTGAGAAACGTCTACAAGACGTCTTGTCAGGTAACCGGAGTCGGCTGTTCGAAGAGCTGTATCGGACATACCTTTACGCGCTCCATGAGCGGACATGAAGTATTCCAGTACGTCAAGACCTTCACGGAAGTTAGACTTGATAGGCAGCTCGATTGTATGACCGGTTGTATCCGCCATAAGTCCTCGCATACCTGCAAGCTGTTTAATCTGCTTATCGGAACCACGGGCACCGGAGTCAGCCATCATGAAGATGTTGTTATACTTGTCAAGACCGCCAAGCAGAGCCTTGGTAAGCTCATCGTCAGTCTTCTTCCATGTATCTACAACCTCTTTGTAACGCTCTTCCTCTGTGATAAGACCACGTTTGTAGTTCTTGGTGATAAGGTCTACAGTATCCTGTGCCTGTTTGATCATCTCAGGTTTCTGAGGCGGCACTGTCATATCCGCGATGGCTACTGTCATAGCTGCGCGTGTGGAATATTTGTAACCTGTTGCCTTAATCGCATCAAGAACCTCGGCAGTCTTAGTTGCGCCGTGAGTATTGATAACTTTTTCAAGAATCTGTTTTAACTGTTTCTTACCTACAAGGAAGTTAACTTCAAGAAGAAGCTCATTTCCAGGAATGCTTCTGTCTACGAAACCTAAATCCTGAGGAAGGATTTCGTTGAACAGGAAACGGCCAAGTGTAGATTCTACTGTCTGCTGAAGCACTTCGCCATCCGGCATTGTCTTCTGGCAGCGAACTTTAATAATTGTCTGAAGTGTAATCGCCTTATTCTCGTATGCAAGAATCGCTTCGTTTACACTCTTAAAGACCTTGCCCTCACCCTTGCTTCCAGGCCTTTCCTGTGTCAGGTAGTAAATACCAAGAACCATATCCTGTGACGGAACGGCTACAGGACCACCATCGGAAGGTTTCAGCAAGTTGTTCGGTGATAACAGAAGGAAACGGCATTCTGCCTGAGCTTCCACGGAAAGCGGAAGATGAACAGCCATCTGGTCACCGTCGAAGTCCGCGTTAAACGCAGTACATACAAGAGGATGCAGCTTGATTGCCTTACCTTCTACAAGAATTGGTTCGAACGCCTGGATACCAAGACGGTGCAGTGTAGGTGCACGGTTCAGCATAACCGGATGTTCTTTGATAACGTCTTCCAGAACGTCCCATACTTCCGGCTCCAGCTTCTCAACCATTTTTTTCGCATTTTTAATATTGTGTGAAGTTCCGTTGGCAACAAGTTCTTTCATAACGAAAGGTTTGAACAGCTCGATTGCCATTTCTTTCGGAAGACCACACTGGTAAATCTTCAGCTCCGGTCCTACGACGATAACGGAACGTCCGGAATAGTCAACTCGTTTACCAAGAAGGTTCTGACGGAAACGTCCGGATTTACCTTTCAGCATATCGGAAAGGGATTTCAGCGCTCTGTTTCCAGGGCCTGTTACAGGACGACCACGGCGACCGTTGTCAATCAGGGCGTCTACAGCTTCCTGAAGCATACGTTTCTCATTGCGGACAATGATATCCGGTGCACCTAATTCCAAAAGTCTTTTCAGACGGTTGTTACGGTTGATAATTCTTCTGTATAAGTCATTCAGGTCAGATGTGGCGAAACGACCGCCGTCCAGCTGAACCATCGGACGTAAATCCGGTGGGATTACAGGAACTACAGTCATAATCATCCACTCAGGACGGTTTCCTGACTCACGGAAAGACTCTACAACTTCCAGACGTTTGATAATTCTCGCACGTTTCTGACCTGTCGCATCTTTCAGCTCCGCTTTCAGCTCTACAGAATCTTTCTCAAGGTCGATTGCTTCCAGAAGCTCCTTGATAGACTCTGCGCCCATTCCTACACGGAAATTGTTTCCATAGCTTTCGCGGGCTTCCTGATATTCTCTCTCAGTGAGTACCTGTTTATACTGGAGCCCGGAATCAGCCGGGTCCAGCACGATATAATTTGCAAAGTAAAGAACTTTCTCCAGTGTTCTCGGAGAAATATCAAGGATCAGACCCATGCGGGACGGAATTCCTTTAAAATACCAGATATGGGAGACAGGAGCAGCCAGCTCAATATGTCCCATACGCTCTCTACGAACAGATGCTTTCGTAACTTCTACGCCGCATCGGTCACAGACAACACCTTTATAACGAATTTTTTTGTACTTTCCACAGTGGCACTCCCAGTCCTTGCTCGGTCCGAAGATTCTTTCACAGAAAAGTCCGTCTTTCTCCGGTTTCAAGGTACGGTAGTTAATGGTCTCAGGTTTTAACACCTCGCCTCTTGACCACTCTCTGATTTTCTCAGGGGACGCCAGTCCAATCTTGATGGCATCGAAAGTCATTGGCTGATATGTTTCATTGGTGTTTGCTGTTTCTGCCATGTATTCTTTTCCCCTTTCTACTCTTCGTCATCAAGAGTTTCATCAAACTCTAAAAAATCGTCTTCGTCTTCTTCCTCTTCTACGTCAACAAGCTCTTCTCCCTCAAACTCCTGCTGTGTATAGCCGTGTTTGCTGAAGGATTCGCTGTCGGACTGTCTTCTGGATTCACCTTCAATAACAGAACGCAGGTCTGTATCGCCGTAATCTACGGTTTCCATAATCTCTACCTCTGTCTGGTCTTCTCTTAAAACTTTTACATCCAGACCAAGAGACTGGAGCTCTTTTAAGAGTACCTTGAAGGATTCCGGAATACCCGGCTCAGGAATATTATCACCCTTGATGATAGCTTCATAGGTCTTAACTCGTCCGATTACATCATCGGATTTCACTGTCAGGATTTCCTGAAGTGTATAGGATGCGCCGTATGCCTCAAGCGCCCAAACCTCCATCTCACCGAAACGCTGTCCACCGAACTGAGCTTTACCACCCAGAGGCTGCTGTGTTACGAGGGAGTATGGACCTGTGGAACGTGCATGGATCTTATCATCTACCAGATGATGCAGTTTCAGGTAGTGCATGTGTCCGATGGTTACAGGGCTGTCGAAATACTCGCCTGTACGTCCGTCACGGAGACGCACCTTACCGTCTCTGGAAATCGGAACACCTTTCCACAGAGCTCTGTGTGCTTTGTTCTCATCCAGATATTGCATAACTTCCGGCGCTAAAACATCTTCATATTTCGCACGGAACTCTTCGAAATCTTCTGTATTAACATAGTCGTTGGCAAGTTCCAGAGTATCCTGGATATCCGTCTCGTTTGCCCCTGCGAATACAGGAGTTGCCACATTGAAGCCAAGAGCTTTGGCAGCAAGACTTAAGTGGATTTCCAGCACCTGTCCGATATTCATACGTGAAGGTACGCCCAGAGGGTTCAGCACGATGTCAAGCGGACGGCCGTTTGGAAGGAATGGCATATCTTCAACAGGAAGTACACGGGAAACGACACCCTTGTTACCGTGACGACCGGCCATTTTATCACCAACGGAAATCTTTCTCTTCTGTGCAATGTAGATACGTACAGACTGGTTTACGCCAGGGGACAGCTCGTCGCCGTTCTCTCTTGTAAATACCTTGGCATCTACAACAATACCGTATTCACCATGAGGTACTTTCAGGGAAGTATCACGTACTTCACGCGCCTTCTCACCGAAGATCGCACGAAGAAGACGTTCTTCTGCTGTCAGCTCTGTCTCTCCCTTAGGAGTTACTTTACCGACAAGGATATCGCCTGCACGAACCTCTGCACCGATACGGATAATACCGCGTTCATCCAAATCTTTCAGCGCATCGTCGCCTACGCCCGGAACGTCGCGTGTGATCTCTTCCGGTCCTAATTTGGTGTCACGGGATTCTGCTTCATATTCTTCAATATGGACGGATGTATAAACATCATCCATAACAAGTCTTTCACTTAAAAGTACAGCATCCTCGTAGTTATAACCTTCCCAGGTCATAAATCCGATGAGCGGGTTTTTACCAAGCGCAAGCTCACCATTCGCTGTGGAAGGACCGTCAGCGATAACCTGTCCTGCCTCTACATGCTCGCCCTGGAACACGATTGGTTTCTGGTTGTAGCAGTTGCTCTGGTTACTTCTTAAGAACTTGGTAAGATGGTAATCGTCTTTTGTTCCGTCATCGTTCTTAATGCTGATGTCTGTAGATGTGGAACGGAGAACTGTACCGGATTTCTTAGCCAGTACGCAGACACCGGAGTCAACGGCTGTCTTTGTTTCCATACCTGTACCAACTACAGGAGCTTCCGTTGTGAGAAGCGGCACTGCCTGACGCTGCATGTTGGAACCCATCAGCGCACGGTTGGCGTCGTCGTTCTGCAGGAACGGAATAAGGGCTGTAGCAACGGAGAATACCATCTTAGGAGATACGTCCATGTACTCGAACATGTGACGCTCGTACTCCTGAGTCTCTTCCAGATAACGACCGGAAACATTCTTATGAATGAAATGTCCTTCTTCATCCAGAGGCTCATTCGCCTGTGCTACATGATAATTGTCCTCTTCATCTGCTGTCATATAGACTACTTCGTCTGTGACACGCGGATTCTTAGGATCTGTTCTGTCGATTTTACGGTAAGGCGCTTCGATAAATCCGTACTGATTAATTCTTGCATAAGATGCAAGAGAGTTGATCAGACCGATGTTCGGACCTTCAGGTGTCTCAATCGGACACATTCTTCCGTAATGGGAATAGTGAACGTCTCGAACCTCGAATCCGGCTCTGTCTCGTGACAGACCGCCAGGACCTAAGGCGGAAAGACGTCTCTTATGGGTCAGCTCACCCAGAGGGTTGTTCTGATCCATAAACTGTGACAGCTGAGAAGAACCGAAAAATTCTTTCACTGCTGCAGTTACAGGTTTAATATTAATCAGAGACTGAGGAGAAATATTCTCAGAATCCTGTGTTGTCATTCTCTCGCGAACCACACGTTCCAGTCTGGAAAGACCGATACGGTACTGGTTCTGAAGCAGCTCGCCTACTGCACGGATACGACGGTTGCCCAGATGGTCGATGTCGTCGTCATTTCCAATGCTATATTCCAGATGCATATTGTAGTTGATAGACGCAAAAATGTCTTCTTTTGTGATATGCTTCGGAATCAGGTCATGGATATCTCTGCGGATAGCAGCTTCAATATCTTCCTGTGTGTCATTTTCTTCCAGAATTTTTTCGAGAACAGGGTAGTATACTAATTCTGTAATACCCAAAGCTTTCGCATCAATTTCAGGAAGGAAATGATGAATATCAACCATTAAGTTGGAAAGGACTTTAATCTTGCGGTCCTCTTCACCCTGAATCCATACAAACGGAACCGCGCTGTTCTGAAGAGTCTCTGCGAGCTCAACTGTAACTACTGCGCCTTCTTCTGCAAGGATTTCGCCGGTGGTTGTATCTACAACCTCTTCTGCCAGCTTATGGCCGACGATTCTCTTATTAAAATGAAGTTTCTTATTAAATTTGTAACGGCCTACTTTGGCAAGGTCGTATCTTCTAGGATCAAAGAACATTGCAGTGATAAGACTCTCTGCGCTCTCTACTGCCAACGGCTCTCCCGGACGGATTTTCTTGTAGAGTTCAAGAAGACCTTCCTGGTAGTTTGTTGATGTATCCTTGGAAAAGCTTGCCAGAATCTTAGGCTCTTCGCCGAATAATTCAACGATTTCCGCATTGCTTCCCACTCCAAGGGCACGGATGAGAACAGTGATCGGAACCTTTCTTGTTCTGTCCACTCTTACATAGAAAACATCATTAGAGTCTGTCTCATATTCCAGCCATGCACCTCTGTTCGGGATTACTGTACTGGAGAACAGTCTCTTTCCAAGTTTATCGTGTGCAATTGCGTAATAGATTCCAGGGGAACGCACTAACTGGCTGACGATTACACGCTCGGCACCATTAATAACAAATGTGCCTGTAGCCGTCATGATAGGTAAATCTCCCATGAAAATCTCGTGTTCGTTGATTTCTTCCGTTTCTTTGTTAATCAGTCGCACTCGAACCTTCAAAGGTGCGGCGTAAGTTACGTCACGTTCTTTACACTGTTCGATATTATATTTCGCATCTTTTTCGTCAAATGTAAAGTCGATGAATTCCAGGCTGAGCTTTCCGCCGTAATCTGCGATTGGAGAAATATCATCAAAGACTTCCTTCAAACCTTCGTCGAGAAACCACTGGTAGGAATCTTTCTGGACTTCAATCAGATTCGGCATTTCCAGGACTTCTTTTTGCCTCTGGTAGCTCATACGCATACTTTTTCCAGTTTTTACAGAACGAATTCTGTTTTTTTCCATTGACGTTTCACCCCTGTTTTTTCTTTATATTTATTATAACATGATCCCCTCATCCGCAGACAAGTGGGCACATCTTGCCATAATATAGCATCTTTCACTATAGCACAATAAAACTTCTTGTGTCAACCACTTTTTTAATTTTTTTCCAATTTATCTGGTTTTTATCTTTTTATCGCTCACACTATAAGGTAAGGACGTGTTAATTGCATAAATCGTATCCGTGTGACCATTGCCTTTCAGCGTATTTCCGCTGTAGGTTTTTATGGAGGAATCAGTTCCAATCACTGCATAACCCTTATTGCTTTTAATTGTGTTCTTTGAAATCACCACATCCTTAGATATCCGGATGCTGATTCCATTATTTTTATTAGACGTAATCTCATTCTGGGAAACAACCGCCCCATTTGCGCCAGACAGACACATGCCTGCCCCTCTGTTCTTAAAAGTATTATTCTTCTTCACAGAAAGAGCCGTATTTTTCCCCTCAGATTTAATGCCATCCACAGTATTTCCACTCACTTTATTCCCTGTAATCTGGGCACTTTTTACAGAGGAAACGTAAATCCCGTCTTTTTTGCATTCGCTCACTGTATTTCCAGAAATCAGGGTTTTCGAATTGGAATAGGCAACAATCCCCTCTGCGCCGAGATTCTTCACTGTGTTTTTCTCTATTTTCGTACTATCACTACCGGTTCCGGCCACAATGCCGTCATCCATACAGTCTGTAATTGTATTCTTTACCAAAACATTTTCTCTGGATGGTTCCGCGTAATCCAATGAACCTCTATAAACATAGACAGCATTACCTTTAGAACCTTTTATCCTGTTTTCGCTTATCGTATTTGAACTGCTCGCTCCCAGAATCATACCGCAATTATCAAACTCCTCTGCCGGAGCAAGCTCTATGATGTTATCAGAAAGTTTACACTTTTCAGCATAAGTCAGACGGATTCCGTTTCCCGGCCCTGAAATCCGATTCTCTTTTATTGTAATACCGCGGGCAGGATAGTTTCCATCCGGCACACCATTGGGAGCCGCCGCAGATTTCTCCCCCACAATGCCGATACCAAAGCTCTTCCACAATCCTTCTCCAATAACCTTCGGCGTATTCAACACAATTTCATTATTGGAGACAACAATATCAGATTCGTATTGATTCCCTGTATTCGTAGCAGCTTCTCCATCCGGCAGATGGGTATTCCCCTTATACAGAGAACGAACATAAACGCCGGTACCCACGTTTATCATTTTATTATTCTCAACAATAGAATCAACGTAATTAAGACACCAGACTGCTCTTTTTGCAACATCCCGGAAAATATTATTTCTGATTACAATATTTCGGTAGGGTCTGTTGAACACCATACTGTGACTTCCCACTCCGGCAAAAACATTCTCAAAGGTATTCCCTTCTATACAGATATCTTCACATACCGCCCCATCGTAAGGCAGATAATTCGGCATAATATAGTCTTTACATGCATCAATCTGGATTGCCTCCTGACCTCCGCCGGTAAATTCCTCCCAGTATCCACGAAAAGTACAGCCTGTCACCTTCGCGTTTTTCACACCGCCCAATTCCAGGAAATGAGATTTCAGATTATTGAGAAACGTGACATCTTTAACTTCCACATTGGACGCATGTCCGATACGGAAACACACAAAACCTCCATCCGCTTCTTTATCCGGCACAGTTTCGTAATTAGCATCCCAGGTTCCGCCTTCAATGACTATGTTTCGATACCCTTCATATCCTCCGGCAGATTCTTCTGTGTTACCCAGACGAAGCATCAGATGCTTTCCCGGAGACATTTTTTTAATCACTGCCCCCTGTGCATAAAGGTGAATATTACTGTAGGTACAGATTGTTCCTGTCAGTATATAATTCCCCGGCGGAATAATCACTTTACACATCTGGGTATCCGTCGCCTTATCTTTCATTTCCAGCAAAGCCGCATTGAGTTTCCCGGTAATATCCTCTCCCTCTGTTACTTCCAGAGTTTTTTCAAAGGAAGTCTCCTCTGTATCCGTAAAAGAATTTCCTCCGTCAGAAAAAGCAGCCTCTCCATCAGAAAATCCTTCTCCGGAAAATTCTCCCTCTGCAAAAAAAACATCCTCTATGCATTCTTCTTCAATATAAATCTCTTCTTCCGCATTAAGGTCTGCTTCCTCTTCTTCTGCCAAAATATACTCCCCGGCAGATAAATCTGCCGCGCAAACTTCTTTAACAGTCAGCGGAACATTCAAGGTCGCGATTACAGCAAAACTTAACACACCTGCAATTGCTTTCTTTATCATATCTCTCTCCCTTTTTGGCAATACATCAAAAAAAAGCAGGAATGCCACAGAGACATTCCTGCAATTCATCTTCTGTGTGAGAAGATAATTATTTAAGAGTAATTTTAGCGCCTTCAGCTTCAAGTTTAGTCTTGATGTCTTCAGCTTCTGCTTTGGAAGCGCCTTCTTTAAGGAGCTTCGGAGCACCGTCAACAACTTCTTTAGCTTCTTTCAGACCTAAGCCAGTGATCTCACGAACAACTTTGATAACTTTAACTTTGTTTGGTCCAACTTCTGTAAGCTCTACATCGAACTCATCTTTCTCTTCTGCTGCTTCTGCAGGGCCAGCTGCTGCTACTACAACACCTGCTGCTGCGGATACACCAAATTCTTCTTCACAAGCTTTTACTAATTCGTTTAACTCTAATACGGATAATTCTTTGATAGCTTCAATAAATTCAGCTGTTGTTAATTTTGCCATTTTAGTTTCCTCCATAATCTTATTTTATTCATTGGATTCCCTCTATCGGGATTTTACGGTTAAGCTGCCAATTATTCAGCAGCTGCCTCTCCACCGTTTGCCTCAGCGATCTGATTAAGCACACGAGCGAAGTTTGCAATCGGAGACTGGATGCTTCCAAGCAATTTGCCCAGGAGTACTTCTCTGGATGGGATGCCTGCCAGTGCTTTGATACCAGCCTGATCATTGTAGTTACCTTCAACTACACCTGCAACTAATTCTAAAGCCGGGTTTTTCTTAGCGAATGTATCCAGGATTCTTGCCGGAGCAGTTGCATCTGTTGCAGAAATTGCAAGAGCGTTTGTTCCATGTAAATGCTGAATAAGACCTTCGCACTGAGTACCTTCGAATGCACGATGCATCATTGTGTTCTTGTATACTTTATACTGAACACCAGCTTCTCTTAATTCCTTACGTAAAGCTGTATCCTGTTCAACTGTAAGTCCGCTGTAGTTTACAAGAACTACTGACTGAGCGTCTTTTACGTTGTTAAGAATTTCTTCTACGATTGGTTGTTTCAGTTCTACTTTTGCCATGAAATGGTACACCTCCTTATAGATTTTGATATACCGCCGTCGCAATAATAAAAAAGCCTTACTGCATGACAGTAAGGCTTGAGTAATCCTAATATAAGAATACTTAATCCTCGGTAGGCGTTTTAACCTTATGCCTTACGGCACCTACTGTCTTCGGCAGCGTTCTGTGATAAAATATCACACTTTTCCGGGATTGTCAATAGTTTTCTTATAAAATCCTCTTTTTATTTTGTTCCGAAAATACGGTCGCCTGCATCTCCGAGACCTGGGCAGATATAAGCGTCGTCATTCAGACATCTGTCCAGATGTCCCACATAAATCTGAATATCAGGATGTGCTTCATGTAATTTCTCAACACCTTCCGGAGCTGCGATCACGCACATAAACTTAATATTCTTCCCACCCTTTTTTTTGATGAAATCCACTGCTGCCACTGCTGATCCGCCTGTAGCAAGCATCGGGTCAACCACTACTGCAATACGCTCATCGATGGACTCCGGAAGTTTGCAGTAATATTCATGTGGTTCGTGTGTCTCAGGATCGCGGTAAAGTCCAACATGACCAACTTTTGCGGAAGGAACCAGAGTAAGGATACCGCTTACCATTCCAAGACCTGCACGGAGTACCGGAATCACTGCCAGCTTCTTTCCGGAAAGCATCGGTGTCATACATGTTTCCAGCGGTGTCTCTATCTCCACATCCTCTACAGGGAGATCGCGAAGCGCTTCATATCCCATAAGCACTCCAATCTCTTCCACCAGTTTACGAAACTCATTTGTTCCTGTGCGATGATCTCTCAGCATGGAAATCTTGTGCTGAATCAGCGGGTGTTCCATAACATAAACATTTTCCATATTTTTTTCCTCTCTTGTGTTCTTATTTAATAGTTGATTCATAATAACATACATTGTAAGGTCCGTCTACATCTGTTTACGGACAATACGGTATTCATCGCCCATTTTAAAATATGGACACTGCCTGAAGTCTCCGGTGATGAACTTCGCCATTTCATCTTCGTCCAGATTCACTTCACAGGTATAGCATTCATAATCCTCATCATAGCTGTAGTTAACACAGTATTCACAATTTGCTGATACGCCCATTTTCTCTCCTTTAACCCCAGATTCCACTCCTTGTATCTTCCAGACTATCCAGAATATAATCGTAAATATCCTCAGAAACGCCATCCGGATAATGTGTTCCGTCCAAAGTGGTGTATCCGTTTTCTGTCAGATATGAGTAAACATCAATGTAATTTACTCCCACCAGATTCTCCTCCATTTCAGAATTGAAGCTTTCAATTTCTGTATTTGTAGTATATTTATCATTTTCCACCGGCCCTACCGATACGAAATAAGTTTTCGCGCCGATTCCGGCCCATTCGATTGCTTTATTATTAATATAATTCACATAATTGTTTATATTATACAAATCATTTACGCCCATGAGAATGATTACAGACGTATACTCGTCTATCTCATCCTCAATATCCGGCACACCTGTGGAAGACATCCAGTCATATCCCATAGAGCACTTACAAGACCAGATACTGTCGTCGTCCACTGCATCCCGTATTCCTTCCGTTCTGGAGTCCCCGATAAAAATCAGCTTTCCGTTCTCTTCTGTTTCTGCGCGTTCCGGCCTGCTCAGAGTCCCCTCTTCTGAAGCTTCAGCTACATTTGCCGCAGACAGACTCACAGCAGCGCAACAAACTGCCACCCCAACAGCTTTCCGTCTTTTCTTCATACATCATCCCTCCGGAAGCATATCCGGCCAGGAAAGGATTTCTTCCGAAATCACCAGTTCATAATTCCCCTCTATATCCTGACTCCTGCCAGCTTCAAACACATTCGTTTCAGCGCCCCAGACCCTATCCTCATATTCCCATACATGGAACCGTAGCCCCCTGAACATGAAATCAATACTTCCGCATCCGTTCTCTTCTGTATATTGATATTTGATATTTTTCTTTTTCAAAGCATCCTGTACACGGTTCAGTCTCATAGCTGCATCCTCCTCCTGAATAAATTCACTCTGCATTGCTTCTGACACATTTTCTATCTGTATATCACGCTTCCCCCTTGCATAAATATACGAAAACAGATGTCAAAACATTCCTTTCCGAATAATTATCAGTATATCACTTTTTTTCTCATAATCCAATACAGTCTTTAAAATAACAAGATTTTTGCTGAAACTTTCCCCATTTTTTACATTTTTATGTTATAATTATTAAAAACAAAACTCTGAAAGAGAGGACATACCATGAACCTGAAAATGACCAGAAGCGAGCGAAACTGGGTTCTCTATGATGTAGGCAATTCAGCTTTTACCATGCTCATCGCTACTATTATGCCCATTTATTTTAATCATCTGGCAGAAAATGCGGGACTTTCTTCTGTGGAATACCTTGCCTACTGGGGTTACGCAGCCTCCGGTGCCACTTTCATTGTCGCTATTTTAGGACCTGTATTCGGAACTCTGGCAGATACGAAGGGATATAAAAAACCGCTTTTTCTTCTCGCCCTTGCCATAGGATCCATCGGCTGTATCAGCCTCGGTTTCGCAAGGCAATGGCTTATTTTCCTTATTGTATATATTATTGCAAAAGTAGGATATTCCGGAAGCCTTATTATTTATGATTCCATGCTCTCAGACGTAACTTCCGGAGACAGAATGGATCTGATTTCCTCAAACGGCTATGCATGGGGATATATCGGAAGCTGCATTCCTTTTATAGCCAGCCTTCTGATTGTACTTGGCGCAGACAAGCTGGGGCTCAGTATGGTAACTGCCATGGCGATCGCATTCGCCATCACCGCAGCCTGGTGGCTCCTTATGACTGTGCCACTTCTGAAATCCTACCGCCAGAAATATTATGTAGAAAAAAGAGCACGGGCAATCCGGGAAAGTTTCAGCCGGATTGGAAGAACCTTTGCAAATATCAAAAACGAAAAACGGATTTTCATTTTCCTTCTTGCCTTTTTCTTCTATATTGACGGCGTGTACACCATCATCGACATGGCTACTGCCTATGGCGCAGCTCTGGGCCTTGACACAACCGGGCTTCTTCTTGCTCTTCTGCTGACCCAGATTGTCGCTTTTCCCTGCTGTATTATTTTCGGTGTTCTGGCAAAGAAATATTCCGCAGCCTCACTGATCACCATCTGTATTGCAGCCTATCTGGGCATTGCGGTTTTTGCCATGTTCCTGACTACTCAGACACAGTTCTGGATTCTCGCAGTCCTTGTAGGTATGTTTCAGGGCGGAGTACAGGCTCTGTCCCGCTCCTACTTCACCAAAATTATTCCTGCAGAGCAGTCCGGCGAATACTTCGGACTTCTGGATATCTGCGGCAAGGGCGCTTCCTTCGTGGGAACTGCCATCGTAAGCATAACCTCACAGCTTACCGGAGACATCAGCAAGGGGGTGGGAATGATTGCCGTACTGTTTATCATCGGACTTTTCCTTTTCCGCTATGCCGTGAAGCTGAATGCAGGAGCGGTTGAGAAACAACTATAATCCCCTAAACTTTTGAACCGCCTGAATCATCGCAATATGATTCAGGCGGTTCCGTTATCATTACTGTTCACTTTCCGACATTTCTGCAGCTCTCTACAGCGCATCACACTCCACTCTTACAGAAAACTTCTAATTCTAATGTCTGAAATGTTTTTGGCAGGAGAAAATCACTGTACTGAAATCCGGAACTTCCATCTCTGTCTCTAGTTCATTTTACCTGCCATATCCCTCAGAATATCACAGTATTTAAA
>Juniper_p2__coassemble_1283_pt1 | contig 25538 bp, 25 predicted proteins | sample Juniper_p2__metabat2_high_PE_037 | metagenome-assembled genome bin Juniper_p2 | reverse complement strand
TCCCCATCTTCATTGTAAATTCCCTGAACTGTAACAGAAAGATTCCGTCCGTCCGGCTTCATAATTTCGATGATTTCTCCAACAGTAAATTTATTTCTCTGGGTAATCTGCGCAAAGCCGCGTTCATCTACGCCCTCTGCATATCCCAGATATGTGTATTCTTTCTCGTAAGTATTGTTATCGTAAATCTGTGTATTTTCATCCGGTTTGCCATAGAAAAAGCCAGTGGTAAACTGACGGTACGTACAGTTGGAAATCTGTTCCTGATACCAGGACATATTTGCCTGATACTTCTCAGGGCTCTCCATATAATCGTCAATTGCCTTCCGATAAGTTCTCGCAACTGTTGCAACGTAAAGTGCAGTCTTCATTCTGCCCTCAATCTTTAAGCTGTCAATGCCGCTTTCCAAAATATCGCCGATATGTTCAATCATACACAGGTCTTTGGAATTGAAAATATAAGTTCCTCTCTCATTTTCAAAGACAGGCATATATTCTCCCGGGCGCTTTTCCTCCACGATAGAATATTTCCAGCGACACGGATGGGTACAAGCTCCCCTATTGGCATCTCTTCCTGTGAGATAATTACTCAGGAGACATCTTCCTGAATAGGAGATACACATTGCCCCATGAATAAACGTCTCAATTTCCATATCGTCCGGAATATGGGCTCGTATTTCACGAATTTCCTCCAAAGAGAGCTCTCTTGCTGTTACAACTCTTTTTGCACCAAGCTGATACCAGAAACGGTATGTCTCATAGTTTGTATTGTTTGCCTGTGTGCTGATATGACGTTCGATCTCCGGACAAATCTCTTTGGCATACATAAAGATTCCCGGATCTGCGATAATCAATCCGTCCGGTTTCAGTTCCTTTAATTCATAAAGATACTCCCGCACACCTTCCAGGTCATAATTGTGGGCAAGAATATTCACAGTCACATATACCTTCACTCCATGCTCATGTGCAAAAGCAATGCCTGCTGCCATATCGTCATGTGAAAAATTCTTCGCCTTCGCTCTTAAGCCAAAAGCCTCTCCGCCGATATATACGGCGTCTGCACCAAAAATAACGGCAATCTTAAGCACCTCAAGGCTGCTTGCCGGAACCAATAATTCTGGTTTTCTCATAATTCCTCCTGTTTTACACTTACTGTCACTCCATCTCCCAGGGGAAGAATGGAAGTAACAAGAGCCGGATTGTGCTTCAGCTCATACAGATATTCCCGCATTCTTTTATAGATAGTTCTGTTCCTGCGCTCCACCAAATAATGAGATTCTATGATATCCCCTTCCTGAAGAACATTGTCAGAAATCAGAACTCCTCCTTTTTTCATCAGACGCATTACGTCAGGCAGCCAGTTAATATACTGTCCCTTGGCTGCATCCATAAAAATCATGTCAAAGCTTCCATCCAGTTCTTTCAGAATTTTTCCTGCGTCCCCCTCCAGCAGAGTAATCTGCTTTTCTCTTTGGGCTTTTCTGAAATTCTCCTTTGCAATGGGAATTCTTTTTTCGTAATTCTCTATAGTGACAATTTCCAAATCTTTGGGTCCATATTCGCACATAAGAAGTGTGGAGAAGCCTATGGCTGTCCCCACCTCCAAAATCCGTTTCGGTTGCTTTAACGCCAGAAACATCTTTATGAAACTCTGCATTTCCCTGCGAATAATAGGTACGCGCTTCTCCAGCGCATACTGTTCCAGATTCTCCAGAAAGAGAGTATTCCCCATATCCAGAGAATTGATATAAGTTCTCATCCGTTCGTCAACAATCACGAAGCACTTACCCCTTCCTGTTCTGTATCTCCTGCAAGAATTCCCATAATCCTGCTTGGCGTATAGGCTGTGCTCAGAAGATACGTTCCCGGACGCAGCTTTCCATGATAATTGGAAAGTGTTTCCTGTACCACAAATACAAGGTCATCCTTAATAAGTCCCTTATTCTCCAGGGTTTTGGCAATTTTAAAAACAGAAGCGTCATCCTTTATCACAACGGTGATCTCCTGTCCCTCCCCTGGGCTCATAGCCTGCTGGTTAAAAACAGAATAGCCAAACTGATACGTTGTTTTTCCAAGCCAGAAAATCAGAAGCGCTACACATATATATAACGCAATTCTGAAGAAACCTCCGGCAAGAACAACTCCGGCTGCTCCCGCCCTGTCTCTTGTATTACCCATGTTTCTCTTCCTTTCCATCCGGAACGCAGAATTACAAATCTACGTCCGGCGTATTCATATCAATGCCTTCCGTCAGCTTGATGCAGATTTTCTGCATCATTTTGCAGAGAGCAAGCTCCGCATCCAGATATGCATTTACCTCCGGATTACTGCGAAGCTCTGAGGATTCCCTCGCCATTCGTTCCATGACTTCAAACAGTTCATCCCTGTCACACTCATTCTGAATCCTGTAATTGTTACCACGAAATGCATTAACCCTTTCCTGAAGCTGAGGATTTCTTTCAAGATTCTCCTCCTGCCTCCTGTATTCCTGATAAATATCAGTTTTCCTGACAACATCCAGAAGATTCCTGATACTTTCATCAATGGCATCCATTGCTCTTATCATAAAATCATGCCTCCATGATGATAGGCAGAATCATAGGACTTCTCTTCGTACGTTTCCATAAGAAATCACTGAGTGCATCTTTGATTACATTTTTAATCTTGCCCCAGTCTGTGATATTTCTGTCAAGACAGGAATCAAGAGCGTTTTCAACCACTTCTCTTGCATGATCCATGAGATCCTCGGATTCACGCACATAAACAAATCCACGGGATACGATATCCGGTCCTGCAAGGACTACATTACTGTGGCGCTCCAGCGTTACAACTACGATCATGATACCATCCTCTGCCAGATGCTGGCGGTCACGGAGAACAATATTTCCTACATCTCCCACGCCAAGACCATCTACAAGGATTGCTCCTGTGTGTACAGATCCTGTAATCTCCGCGCTCTGCGCATCAAGCTCCAGAACATTTCCTGATGCCAGCACAAAGATATTCTCCTTAGGAATTCCCAAATCTTCCACAATATGTTTCTGAGCAGTAAGGTGGCGATATTCTCCATGTATCGGAATTGCATATTTCGGACGTACCAGAGAATAAATCAGTTTGATTTCCTCCTGACAGGCATGTCCAGATACATGAACATCCTGGAAGATAACCTTCGCTCCCTTCATAGACAGTTCATTGATGACTTTGGAAACTGCCTTCTCATTTCCCGGAATCGGGTTAGAGCTGAAAATAATCGTGTCATTCGGTTTAATCACAATCTTTTTATGAATGCTGGCAGCCATACGGGACAAAGCAGCCATGGACTCTCCCTGACTTCCAGTCGTAATCAGAACTACCTGCTCATCCGGATAATTCTTCACCTGATCAATCTCAATGAGGGTTTGATCAGGAATGCGTAAATATCCAAGCTCGGAAGCCGTTGTTATAACATTCACCATACTGCGGCCTTCCACAGCCACTTTTCTTCCGAAACGATACGCTGTATTAATAATCTGCTGTACACGGTCAACATTGGACGCAAACGTCGCAATAATAATTCTATTTGTCTTATACTCATTAAACAGGTTATCGAATACCCGTCCCACTGTGCGCTCCGACATGGTAAATCCGCTGCGCTCCGCATTCGTACTGTCCACCATCAAGGCAAGCACACCTTTTTTACCGATTTCCGCAAAACGCTGCAAATCTATGGCATCTCCAAACACCGGTGTATAATCCACCTTAAAATCTCCCGTATGAACGACAATTCCTGCCGGTGAGTAGATTGCCAGAGCAGAGGCGTCCTGAATACTGTGATTTGTTTTGATAAACTCAATGGAAAACTCGCCCAGGTTGATAACCTGTCCATGTTTTACCTCTTTTAACTTCGTTGTCCTGGTCAGATTATGTTCTTTTAATTTATTGGCAATAAGTGCCAGAGTAAGCTTCGTAGAATAAACCGGCACATTTACATCCTTCAGCACATAAGGAAGAGCACCAATATGGTCCTCATGTCCATGTGTAATCACGAATCCTTTCACCTTGTTGATATTTTCTTTTAAATAAGTTACGTCCGGAATCACAAGGTCGATTCCCAGCATATCATCCTCCGGGAATGCAAGTCCGCAGTCTACTACTACAATACTGTCTCCATATTCAAAAGCCGTAATATTCATTCCAATCTGCTCTAATCCGCCCAGAGGAATGACTTTTAATTTGGATGCAGGCTTTCTACCCTTACGTGATACGTTCTTTACCGGATTCTTAAAGGGTACCGGCTTTCCAGTCTTTTCTCTGTCCTTCTCTGCATCCTGATTTTTATTATAGTAAGGTTTGGAATGCTGTCTGTATTTATAATTTTTCTGTCTGTTTCCCGGCCTTCTTCCGCCGTGCGCAGCCTCTCCAGTCTGGCTGCCGTAATAATTGTCATTTTCGTTCTTCAAGCAATTGCACCTCCATGCTGTGGCTGTTTTCGATAACAGACCGGTATCCCTGTCAGGCTGCCGGGCTGTTATCCTCCATATGAAATTTTCGATTTTTTCAGTCACGCTATTTTTTACATTTCAAGGTCTACGTCGTCTAACATCTGTTCGAACACCTGAAAAACCGCCTGCAGTTCGTTCTCATCCTCGACCATTTCATAGCAAGCTTCCTTACTGTCATCACTTGACAGATCTTTCAGGATATATGCGTTCGCCTCATCATCCGGAGAATCCGATACAAGCAAATATGCAATCCCGCCGATTCTTGTCTGTTCCTCAACATAGAACTCTGCTGTTGTACCGTCTTCCAGCTGAAATTTAATTTTTTCCATAAAACATTCTCCTAACGGGGCAGGGAATCAAGATACCCCTGCAAAATAAAAATGGCCGCTAATTCGTCCAGGTACTGCTTCCGGTTCTCTCTGCGTACCTTAGCTTCCATTAAAGTTCTGTTGGCTTCCACTGTTGTAAGCCTTTCATCCCACATCACAACAGGCAGACCAGTCCTTCTCTCCAGCATTTCCTTAAACTCCAGAGATTTCTCGGCCCGCTCTCCTATGGTGTTATTCATATTCTTCGGATATCCAAGCACAATACGTTCCACCTGATATTCCTCAGCAATTTCTTCAATCCGGGCCAAAGTCTGACGCAGTTTATTCTCCTGCTTACGCCAGATTGTCTCCAGTCCCTGCGCGGTAAGTCCCAGAGGGTCGCTCACTGCCACGCCTACTGTCTTTGAGCCATAATCCAATCCCAGTATTCTCTTCATCAGCGTTCCCAGGATCTGTTCTTAATATACTCGTTTAAAAGTTCTTCCACCAGTTCGTCACGCTCTACTTTCATGATCATACTTCTGGCACCCTTGTGGCTGGTAATATAAGTCGGGTCGCCGGACATAATATATCCGACAATCTGATTGACCGGATTGTACCCTTTTTCTTCCATTGCATTGTACACCAGATCAAGCACCTCTTTTACCTGAAGCTCCTGCTCTGGTTTCGTTCTGAAATACTGTGTATTTCCCAGATTATTCTCTGCCATTTTCTCTCACGTCCTTACTGTTATTTCGTAATCGCAGGCAATACAGATATCCGTCCGCCCACAATCACCTTTACTTTTCTATTTTAATATAGATTGCATTAAAATACAATCAAAACTTTCCCTGTAAGAAGATGTTCCTCCAAAAACTTCTCTGCTTTCACGGAAATAATATCATTAACTCCATACTCCTCTGACTTCCTCACAGCCAGTTTCACATATTCACGGCTGTGTCCCACGTACCATTTTTCACCGTTTAACTCAATCTCTTCTTCCAGAAGAACTTCCAGTGTATGTCCAATCATGGAAGTTTCATACTCTTTTGCCCGCACTTGATGAAGCGCAAGCATCTTATCGCTTCTTTCTCCTTTAACAGCCTCTGTAAGCTGCCCTTTCATGGCCGCAGCCTTTGTTCCATGTCTTCTGGAATACTTGAATATGTGAGTTTCATAAAAATGAATGCCGGACACAAAATCATAAGAAGCCTCAAACTCTTCCTCGGTCTCCTGAGGAAATCCTACAATCACATCTGTTGTAAGTGCCGGATTATCGTATACCTTTCGAAGAAGCTCACATCTCTCAGCATACTGCCCGGAACGATATCTGCGGTTCATTCTCTCAAGTGTCTCATCACAACCGCTCTGAAGAGACAGATGGAAATGAGGACAAACCTTCTCCAGAGCCGCAATTCCCTCTGCAAACTCTTCTGTTACAATACCGGGTTCCAGAGAACCCAGGCGGATTCTTTTAATGCCTTCTATTTTATGAACCTCCTGAATCAGAGAAAGGAGATTTTCTTTTTTTCCCTCCGGGAAATCTACACCATAGGAGCTCAAATGAATTCCGGTAAGCACCACTTCTTTATATCCCTTTGCAGCCAGAGCCCGTACCTCTTCCATTACCTGACTGATACTGCGGCTTCTGACCCTTCCTCTTGCATAGGGAATGATACAGTAAGTGCAAAACTGGTTACAGCCGTCCTGCACCTTAATGTAGGCACGTACATGCTCTGCTGTATGGTCAATTTTTAATTCCTCATATTCCTTAGTCTGATTAATCTTAATCACATCTCTGTGCTTGCTGTGTTTCTGCTCATACTCCTCTAAAGCTTCTACAATATTTTTTTTTCTGTTATTTCCCAGAATCAGATCCACAGCTTTCCTTCATCTGTCTGCACATAACAGCCGGTTGCTACAACAATGGCATCCGGATTCATTTTTTTTGCCTTATGAAGCATCTGTCTGGACTTGCGGTCAGCAATATTTGTCACTGTACAGGTATTGATAAGATAAACATCTGCTCCCGGCTCAAAGGGTACAATTTCATATCCCGCCTCTTCCAGAAGCTGCTGCATTGCTTCTACTTCGTATGCGTTTACTTTACAGCCTAAATTGTGAAGTGCAACTTTTTTTCCCATGTATTCCTCCTCATTTTATTCTCTGATGTACTATTGTGTGCATCTTTTATACATATTCACTAAATCTTTCTAAAAATTTTATATCTTTTCACCTTGACTTTTAAATGTCCTAAAGGTAAGATGAAAATTGTAATTGGACAGATTACCAGTTATATCCATTGCCGTTTCCAACCATCCGGCAATGAAATTCAAGTAACTGTGAAGGTATTGGACAGTTACAAAACTTATTATATTATAGGGAGGTTCTCACAATGAAAACATTAAAAATTTCACTCAACTCCATCGATAAAGTGAAAGCATTCGTTAACGAGATCAGCAAATTTGACTGCGATTTCGATTTAGTATCCGGAAGATATGTAATCGACGCTAAATCCATCATGGGTATCTTCAGCCTTGACTTATCCAAACCGATTGATTTAAACATTCATGCTGACGGCGCTGCTCTTGATAACGTAATGGCAGTTATCGAGAAATACGTTACAGAATAATTTTTATAATTGCCGAGGAACTGAATTTCAGTTCCTCTTTTTTTCAGGGAGACATTTGTGTTCTCCCTGCTTTTCTTCTGTATCTATTTTATTCCACTTCAATAATTTCCACTGTCTCCAGTGCAGTCTTCATTAACTCTTCAATTTTTTCTGCCAGATTTTCTTCTGATTTACGGATTACTTTAAGATTTGGCTTTGTAACCGGATGTTTTGCCACAAAGATAGTACAGCAGTCTTCAAATGGCTGGATGGAAGTTTCAAAAGTATCAATTTTTCTGGAAATTTCTACAATTTCCTGTTTGTCAAAACCGATTACAGGACGGTAAACCGGAAGCTCGCAGACTTCATTTGTAGCATTGAGACTGTGAAGTGTCTGGCTTGCAACCTGTCCGATGCTCTCTCCCGTGATCAGACCAAGGCATCCTGTCTTTTTGGCAAAATGTTCTGCAATACGCATCATATAACGGCGCATGATAATTGTAAGCTCCTCATGAGGACACTGGTCGTAAATATAGAGCTGAATATCAGTAAAGTTTACTACATGAAGACGGATTGGTCCACTGTATTTTGCTACCAGTCTGGCAAGGTCTACTACCTTCTGTTTTGCACGTTCGCTGGTATACGGCGGAGCATGGAAATAAACTGCATCAATTTTCACTCCTCGTTTGGCAATCATATAGCCCGCTACCGGACTGTCAATTCCTCCGGAAAGAAGAAGCATGGCTTTTCCGCTTGTTCCAATCGGCATACCGCCTGCTCCCTTAATTGTCTCCGAATATACATAGATTTTATCGCGGATTTCCACAGAAAGAGTAAGCTCCGGCGTATGAACATCCACATGAGACTCCGGAAATTCCTTCAGGATACAGCCGCCGAGGTCTGCGCTGACTTCCATGGACGGAATCGGATAATTCTTTTTCGCACGGCGTGTATATACCTTAAAGCTGCCGCTGAAATTCGGATGGCGGTTTTTCATAAATTCTACTACATCTTTGGACATCTGTTCAAATCCATTGTCCTCAAAAATTGCTACAGGACAGATTCCTACAATACCGAACACTCTCTGAAGTGCTTCTACTGCTTCATCGAAATCATATTCCTCCGGACAGTATACATAAATACGTCCCTGATCTTTTTTTACTTCAAATTCTCCTTCAATCTTTGAAAGAGAAATGCGAATCTGCTTTACAAGGGCATCCTCAAAAAGATATCTGTTTTTACCCTTGAGTGCAATTTCTGCGTATTTTATCAAAAATGCGTGAAAGGTCATTTTTATCTCCTTTTTTGTATATATAAAATTATCTGTAGTACCTACTGTGTCAACGACGGGAATAGCGGCGAAGAAGTGGCACGATTTCTTTCAGAATATCAAGACAGTAATCTATCTCTTCAAAGGTGTTTTCTTCTGAGAAACTTATTCTCACTGTACATTCAATCTGTGAAGCAGGCATTCCCATAGCTGTCAATGTAGCGCTGGCCTTTCTTTTGTGACTGGAGCAGGCACTTCCTGCAGAAATATAGATTCCTTTTTCTTCCAGTGTGTGAAGAAGCACTTCGCTTCTGATTCCCATAAAGCTTACACTCAGAATCTGAGGCGCACCCTGACGAAGCGGCATACCGTTGATTATTACATCCCCAAGCTCTTCCAGTCCTTTTGCCATTCGTTCCTTTAACTGATAAAGATGCTCCACCTTTTTGTCCAAATCTGTATAAATCTTTTCGGCCGCAACTCCAAGTCCTGCAATTCCCGGTACATTATCTGTTCCTGAACGCATACCGTTCTGCTGCCCTCCGCCAAGAATCATAGGCTGTACCTTCGCCTTACTGCTGATGTAAAGGAATCCCACGCCTTTCGGTCCGTGAATCTTATGACCGCTCACAGAAAGAAGATCGATTCCCGCTTTTTTCGGATAAATCCGAAACTTTCCAAAAGCCTGAATGGCATCCACATGATACAGCGCCTTCGGGCTTTTTTCATGGACAAGGGCTGCAATCTTTTCTACCGGCATTACGGAGCCCACTTCATTATTTACATACATGGTAGAAACAAGAATCGTATCTTCCCGAAGCGCAGCCTCAAGGACATCAAGTTTTATCACTCCCTGTTCATCCACGGGAAGGATTGTCACATCAAAGCCCTGTTCCTTCAGAAATTCTACGGGACGCGCCACTGCCGCATGTTCCACCGCAGTCGTGATAATATGGTTCCCTGCCCTTTTATTTGCCATAGCGCCGCCAATGAGCGCCAGATTGTTGGATTCTGTTCCCCCTGAGGTAAAAAGAATCTCTTTTTCTGTTACCTTCAGAATCCGTGCAAGTTTCGAAGCGGCATCCTTCAAATACATCTCTGCCTGTACGCCTTTCGTATGCATGGCTGACGGATTTCCATAATCCTCCAGCATGGTTTTTACCACAATATCCTTCACTTCTCCATAGCACCGGGTTGTGGCTGAATTATCTAAATATGCTTCCATTTCTTTCTCCTGTTTAGTCCTTTTCCAATTGAAACATCAATACGGAAAGAATCGCCAGTCCTGCTGTCTCCGTGCGCAGTATACGGTGTCCAAGAGTAATTGGACGAGCGCCAAAACTTATCGCCGTTTCCACCTCAGATTCCTCAAAACCGCCCTCCGGACCGATAAAGATTCCTATGGACTGTCCCGGTCTGATTCCGTTCAAAATTTCTTTCGTTTCTCCCATGCCTTTTGCCAGCTCATAGGGAACGAGACAAATGTCAAGGTCTTTCGCAAAATCCAGAGCCTGTTTAAATGACATTACATTATGAATCTCGGGAATCAGCATACGCTTGGACTGCTTCGCCGCACTCTCGGAAATCTGCTGCCAGCGCTGCACTTTTTTGTCCGCCTTCCTGGCATCCAGCTTTACGACACAGCGCTTTGTCTCTACAGGAATCACTGCATAAGCTCCAAGCTCTACAGCCTTTTGTATGATCAGTTCCATTTTGTCTGCCTTGGGCAGTCCCTGAAAGAGATAGATACGGTTTGTAAGCTCGTAATCGGGCTCCTGCGCGTACAGAATATGAAGGAGCACCTCTGTATCCATCTCTTCTATCTGACAGTGATATTCCTTATTTTCGCCGTCACTGACCCATACCTCATCTCCCACTTTCATGCGGAGCACGTTTTTGATATGATTGACGTCGCTTCCTGTAATGCGGATACGGTGATTTTCTTCCTCAATCTGATGAGGCTCTGCGAAAAAACGCTGCATAACATCAGTCCTTTCTTGCTGTGACACAAACCCACTCGCCCTGATGTGTTATCTCTACAAGTGTCAGTCCTGCTTCCTTCACAGCTTGTACTACTACCTCTTCCTTTACATCGAGGATTCCTGAGGTGATGTAGTATGCGCCTTTTTTCATCTGGTTTACAATAACCGGTGTCAGTGGCACAAGAACGTCTGCCAGAATGTTTGCGGCTACAATATCATACTTCTCATAACCAACCTTATCCTGTACTTCTTTATCATCTATGATATTTCCGATCATCATATCAAAGGATTCGTCCGGAATACTATTCGCTTCTTTATTCTCCGCAACAGCCGGAATCGCACATGGGTCAAGGTCTGTTCCCACTACATGCTTCGCGCCGAGCTTAAGTGATATGATACCCAGAATTCCGCTTCCTGTTCCAACATCAAGAAGCTCTGTATCAGGAGTCACATATTTTTTCAACTGGCGGATAACGAGCTGGGTTGTCTCATGCATTCCTGTTCCAAAAGCTGTGCCCGGATCAATATGGAGAATCATTTTATCCTGATCCTCTTCTTTTACCTCTTCCCAGGAAGGAACGATCAGAATATCATCAACATAGAACTGATGAAAATATTCTTTCCAGTTATTAATCCAGTCCTTGTCCTCTGTTTCAGACTCTTTGATGGTTCCTTCTCCGATATCCATGAAGCTTTTCAATTCATCGAGTGCAACTCGAACATTCTTGAGAATTTCTTCTTTATCTGCATCTTCTTCCAGATAAAAATTGAGGTAGGCAATTCCGTCATCTTCCGGCCCTTCCGGCATAATGTCTACAAACATTTGCTCCTTATCTTCCTCTGTAAGAGGTTTTTTATCAAGGATTTCCGCTCCTTCCACACCGACCTCGGCAAGCGTACAGATAACGATATCCTCTGCCTCTGTTGTTGTTTTAACAGTAAAACGGTTCCATTTCATAAATCTAGTTTTCTCCAATCTCTTTATTTTTGGTTGTTATTTTTTCAAAAAACTTTCGAAAAGGAAGACTTCTTGCTTCCTTTTTGTAAAAATTCCATGCCAACTCCACAAGCGCCACTCCTGCCACGGCATCTATAAAATAATGCTGTTTTAGTGTCTGTGTGGAAATAATAATCAGCACGGCAAACGCAAGTGAAAATCTCTGATACCACACCGGGATTTCCTTTGCCCCTTTCAATCCTCTCCAGCAGAGCCAGCTTACATAGCAATGGATCGAGGGCAAAAGATTCGATGGATGAGCGCCACCATCCCATGCGTACATCAGATTCAAAACCACTTCCGACAGAGTATTTCCGGCAACATTCGGTCTTATATTTGTAGTCGGTATAATAAGGAACACAATAAAACATGCCAGATGTACTGTCAGGTCTGTCGCAACGAAGCGGTAAAAAATCTTCTTTCCTCTCTGTGCCGCAAGAATATAGTTCGCAGCCCAGAAAGGAAATGCCAGGAGATATACCCAGATAAATTCAGGTATCAATGGCACTGCCCTGTCAAATCCTGTAGTAAAATCATAATGATATCTGGATGCAGTCAGGGCATCTGCTCCCCAGTAAACTACACAGTTCACTGCCAGAATGGACAAAAGAGGCACTATTGCCCATACCGGAAGATATTTTTTTTGTATGTCTTTTATTTTCATCATAACCTTTAATATACAATACTACGAAAAAAAAGAAAAGAGGGAAATCCCTCTTTTCTCTTATTTTATAGAATGTTTCTATTCCTCAAATGTCTCTTTCAGCTTATCCATAAAGCTTTTTTTCTTCTTTTCATGCTTTTCAGTCTTTTCTGATGAATCGTTCTTTTCGCTGGAAGGGCGGTTTCCGCATGCTTCATCAAATTTACGCAGCGCTTCTTTTGCATCTTCATTAAGATTAGTCGGAACCTGTACTACAAGTGTTATGTAGTGGTCACCGCGGATATTCTTATTGCGAAGAGATGGTACACCTTTGCCTTTCAGGCGGATTCTTGTATCTGTCTGAGTCCCCGGTTTCACCTGATATTCTACTTCACCGTCTATCGTGCTGATTCGTACAGGACCGCCAAGTGCAGCCTGTGCATAGGTTATCGGAGCGGTAGAGAAAATATTCATATCCTGTCTCTGGAAAATCGGATGACGGGCTACATTTACCTCTACCAACAAATCGCCTCTCGGTCCGCCATTGATACCCGGCTCACCTTTTTCACGAATGCGGATGCTCTGTCCATTGTCAATACCAGCCGGTACAGATACCTGAATCTTCTTTCTGGAAGATGTATAACCTGTTCCTCGACAGTCCGGACATTTGTCCTTAATCACCTTACCTGTTCCATTACATTCCGGGCAGGTCTGGACATTACGAACCATACCAAACATGGACTGCTGAGTATAAACAATCTGTCCCTCACCATTACATTTCGGACAAGTTACCGGAGAGGTTCCCGGTTTTGCTCCTGTTCCGTGACAGGTGGTACATTCGTCCTTCAGCATGATTTCCAGTTCTTTCTCACAGCCAAAGACAGCTTCTTCGAATGAAATGTTGACACGCGCACGAAGATTTGCTCCCCGTCTCGGTCCATTGTCGGCACCGCGTCTGCTTCTTCCGCCTCCTCCGAATAAATCGCCGAAGATATCGCCGAAGATATCACCCATGTCAGCACCACTGAAGTCAAAACCTCCAAATCCGCCGCCTGCTCCGCCTCCGCCGTTTTCGAAGGCAGCGTGTCCGAACTGGTCATACTGCTTTCTCTTGGCCGGGTCGCTAAGGATCGTATATGCTTCTGTAGCCTCTTTAAACTTCGCCTCAGCCTCAGCATCACCCGGATTTACATCCGGATGATACTTCTTAGCCAGCTTACGGTATGCTTTTTTTAGCGTTGCGTCATCGGCGCCTTTGTCCACGCCTAAGACTTCATAATAATCTCTCTTATCAGCCATGATTATTTATTCCTATACCTATTTATCAAACTTCTTTATAGTCGGCGTCTACGATATCATCACCGTAGCCAGCTTCATTTCCACCCTGTGAAGCTCCGCCTCCCATATTCATATCAGGTCCTGGGCCTGCCTGGCCTGCTCCCTGTGCGTTTTCATACATTTTTGCGAAAAGCTTCTGAGCGCTTTCCATCATCTTCTCCTGCGCAGCTTTAATATCAGCAACCTGAGATTCTGTCATCTCTTCTACATTTGAAGTCTGTGCAAGTAAATCTTTCAGAGCATTTAAGTCAGCTTCTACTGCAGCTTTATCGTTGGCATCCAGTTTATCTCCAGCTTCTTTCAGAGCATTTTCAACCTGGAATACGATAGAATCTGCACCGTTTCTTGTATCAATTGCATCTTTACGTTTCTTATCCTGTGCTTCGAATTCAGCAGCTTCTTTCACAGCCTTATCGATTTCATCGTCTGACATGTTAGAGCCAGCTGTAATTGTGATGTGCTGCTCTTTGCCTGTTCCAAGATCTTTTGCAGATACATTAACAATACCGTTGGCATCGATATCAAATGTAACCTCAATCTGCGGAACACCACGACGTGCTGGCGGAATTCCATCCAGACGGAACTGTCCGAGAGATTTGTTATCTCTTGCAAACTGACGCTCACCCTGTACAACATTGATATCTACTGCTGTCTGGTTGTCTGCTGCTGTAGAGAAAATCTGGCTCTTCTTTGTCGGAATTGTTGTATTTCTTTCAATCAGACGTGTAGCGATTCCACCCATTGTCTCAATAGAAAGAGAAAGCGGAGTAACATCCAGAAGAAGGATATCGCCTGCACCTGCATCACCAGCTAATTTACCACCCTGTACAGAAGCACCAAGTGCAACACATTCATCCGGGTTAAGGGTTTTGCTAGGCTCTTTGCCTGTTAACTGTCTTACTTTATCCTGTACTGCAGGAATTCGTGTAGAACCGCCTACCAGAAGTACCTGACCTAACTCAGATGCTGTGATTCCTGCATCGGAAAGTGCGCGGCGTACCGGCTCTGCTGTTTTTTCTACAAGATCGTGTGTCAGTTCATCAAATTTAGCTCTTGTAAGGTTCATATCAAAGTGTTTCGGACCTTCTGCTGTAGCTGTAATGAATGGCAGATTAATGTTTGTTGTTGTTGCGGAAGAAAGCTCTTTCTTTGCTTTCTCAGCTGCTTCTCTTAATCTCTGGAGAGCCATTTTGTCGTTGCTTAAGTCTACGCCTTCTGTTCTCTTGAACTCAGCAAGCATATAATCTGTAATCTTCTGGTCGAAGTCATCGCCGCCAAGACGGTTATTACCAGCTGTGGAAAGTACCTCGATAACGCCGTCGCCAATTTCGATAACGGAAACGTCGAATGTACCGCCGCCTAAGTCGTATACCATGATTTTCTGTTCTTTTTCATTGTCAAGACCATATGCCAGAGCTGCTGCTGTAGGCTCGTTGATGATACGTTTTACATCAAGGCCTGCGATTTTACCTGCATCCTTAGTTGCCTGACGCTGTGCGTCGTTGAAGTATGCCGGAACTGTGATAACTGCTTCTGTAACAGTTTCTCCAAGGTATCCCTCTGCGTCTTTTTTCAGTTTCTGAAGAATCATAGCAGAAATTTCCTGTGGAGAATATTTTTTGTCGTCAATTGTTACACGGTAGTCAGAGCCCATCTCTCTTTTAATGGAAGAGATTGTTTTTTCTGCGTTTGTTACTGCCTGACGTTTCGCAGGTTCACCTACGAGACGCTCACCTGTTTTTGTAAATGCTACAACGGATGGTGTTGTTCTTGCACCTTCTGTATTTGCGATAACGGTTGGCTGTCCACCTTCCATTACAGCTACACAACTGTTTGTTGTACCTAAGTCAATACCAATGATTTTTCCCATGATAATTTTCCTCCTGTTATCATCTATCTGATATTAAAAAAATTAACCTTTTGCCCATAAAAAAGTTTTTCTTTTCTCCGAGCGATATTAATTAGCTACCTTAACCATACTGTGACGAACTACGAAATCCTTATAAGTATAACCTTTCTGGAATTCTTCTACGATGATGTTCTCACCGGCTTCTTCGTCCTCCACATGCATCACTGCATTGTGGAAATCAGGATTAAACTCCTGACCGACAGCTTCGATCGGTTTCACGCCAAGCTCTTCAAAAGTTGTCATCATCTGCTTGTAGATCATTTTCATTCCCTCTGCAAATGCATCGCCTTCCTGTGCCTGTGCAAGACCTCTTTCAAAGTTATCTACAACCGGAAGCATATGCTCCACGATATCTTTTGCACCGATGATGTACATGCTGGCTTTTTCTTTCTCCGTTCTTTTGCGGAAATTATCGAATTCTGCCATATTGCGCTTCAAACGGTCTGTCAGTTCTTCAATCTGCTGTTCATATTTATTTTCTTTATTCTTCTTTCCAAAGAAGGACGTTTTTGTTTTTTCCTCCACAGGAGCCTCTTCCGTTTCAGAAACTGTTTCTTCTACAGTTTCCTCAGCCGTATTTTTTTCGGCTGTCTCTTCGGTTTCTTCTGTTACAGGAGTTGTTTCCTCTTCCTGTTCCTGGAAAGTGTTTTTGTTATCTTCCACTTTTTTTCCTACCGCCTTTCTGCCTGTTCAACTATTTGACTTAATTAACTCATCTAACTGGATTTTCAATGATTTCAGGCTATCAACTACATTTTCATAATCCATTCGCTTAGGTCCTATGATTCCAATTGTTCCGTGCATTCCTTTTCCCAACTCATAGGTTGCTGTAACTACACTGCAATCTTTCATTGTCTGAATCGGCATCTCGTTTCCGATATATACCTGAACACCGGTATTATTATCATCTGACATGTGATCTCGTACCAGATTCATCAGCTGCTGTTTTTCCTCAAAAGTGGATATCAGCTCACTTGCTTTACTGGTATCTGCCAGCTCCGGATATTTGAAAATATTGGTTGCCCCTGAAGTATATATTTCCATATCATCTTCATCCACCTGGATCGTCGCTGCCACAGCATCCAGAACTGTCGCGACTACACTGGAATGAGTTCCTGCCTGTTCTTTCAGACGGGCAATCATTCCCAGATTAATATCCTGAATGGGAACACCGTTTAAATTGGTGTTCAGAAGAAGATTTAATTTCAGGATTGTCTCGTCATCCATCTCCTCATTAAGATTAATGATCTGATTTCGAATAACATTATTATCACTCACAACTACTGCCACCAGTTGAAGTTCGTTTACCCTGGAAAGCTGGATGAACTTTATCTTGCTTCCACTGTACTGGGGTACGGAAATCATTGTTGCGTAGTTGGTATTGGAGGCAAGCACCTTGGCAACCTGCTTGAGCACTTTCTCCATTTTTCCGGTTTTCTCTATCATAAGCTCCCGGATTTCTTCTATTTCGGCTTCCTTTTCCTTCATCAGCTCGTCAACATAAAGTCTGTAGCCTTTGTCTGAAGGAATTCGCCCTGCCGAAGTATGAGGCTGTACAATATACCCCATATCTGTCAGATCTGACATCTCATTGCGAATAGTTGCTGAACTGACATTCAGGTCAGCATATTTGGAAATGGTACGTGATCCCACCGGTTCTCCGGTTTCCATATAAGTCTTGATGATTGCTTTTAATATTTTCTTTTTACGCTCATCTAATTCCTTATCCACGAATCCATCCCCTTTCCTTTTTATTCTTTCCTGACGGATGTTGATTCTTTTTTACATCTGTTAGCACTCATTTTAGTAGAGTGCTAACATCTACAGTCTTTAAGATATCACCATGTAAAATATTTGTCAATATGTTTTGAAAAAAAGTTCTTATTTTTTCAAAACAAAAAAAGCATCAGTACGATGCTTTTTTGTAATACTGGTCTATGCAGTTCTGTGCCCCGGCAAAAAATTCCGCTTCTGTTTTCTGTCCCAGCACATATTTCTGAAATTCCGTTCCCATGGACGAAACAGCTTCTATGGAATCGGCACACAGTGGTCTTGCCTTCAGCTTATAATCTTTCAGATATTGCCGGATCATTTCAATGCCATCCAGATCAAAATTCTCATCCTCAATCACATCCAGTCTTGCCGGACACATTTTTGTCAGCTGTCCGTAATTTTTACTGGCCTCATATCCGGACACATACTGAAGGAACTTCAGAGCTGCTTCTTTATGATCAGAATTTTTATTCAGTACATACTGCCAGGTTGCGATATTGGTCACCTTCTCGTCAAATTCCGGAAATGGTGCCATATGGATCTTATCTTTTCTATACACGCCTGCATTCTGAAAGGTACTCAACGCACCGGTATACATGAACATACATCCATACTGGCCGTTTATAAATTTTTCATTCAGCTGGTCATGCTGGTCGATCAGATTCTCCTCTGATATCATCCCTGTATCCAGCATTCGCTTCATATATTCTGCCGCTTCTCTTGTTTTCGGATCCGTCCAGTCTGTATAATCTCCTCCGAAAAAATCGACATACTCGCTGATACTATTATATATGTAAGAAATCTCCCATGCATCCCCGTATGCATATTTTCCCGTATTCTGAAGCTTTTTCTGAAGGATCTCAAGATCACTGAGACAGGAGAGTCTGTCCAGACCAGCCTTATCCAGCAATTCCTGGTTCACCCAGAATGCCATGATATCCATTTTGAACGGTACCGAAAAAATATGTCCGTCTGACATGCATATTTCTTTCAGGTATTCCTGTGGAAAATTCGCCGCTGTCTCCTCTGTCATAACCGTATCTTCCAGCGGAAGAAGAAATCCCTTATGCTTAAATCCGGATATCATCTCATCATTTACTGTGATCAGATCCACAGAATCATCTCCTGATGTCAGAAGAGTTGCTATTTTGGCCTGGCGGTTGTCCGCATTAGCCGGACATTTTTCGATATGGATCTCTATTCCAAGATCCTTTTCCGCCTGACTGATAAAAGAATCAAAGCCCTCTGTGCCTGCATCTATATGAAGGATCGTCAGTTCCTGTCTGTTCTCCGGCACAATATCAGATGCAGCCTCCTTCTTCTGGACTCCACATCCTGTCACTGCCAGAGCCAGGGCAAATACCCCGCAAAATACCTGTTTTTTCAATCTCTACCACCCTTTTTATCTGGGCCATCTATCCTCTTTTGACATCAACGGCTGGAACGGTGTATGAGGAAGTGTCTGATACCAGTACGCTACACTTGCCACATCATCCTGTCGTTCAAACAGGCCACGGTATCCGACGCCGATCTGCTGAATCGTAACGCGAAGATCCTCTTCAAAGCAGATCGGATCCTGTAAATGCCATCTGTAAAAGCCTCGCATTGGCGGGCAGTCATCATTATGATAAAAATTGTGGATCAGTTCGTCATGGGCAGAATAATACGGATATCCCAGATATGGTGTGTTATAATTCTGTTCCACGGTTTTTCCATCCACCTGTTTGGCAAAACTCCAGGAACCTCCAAAGTAATCTTCCGTTCCTGTTCCGCAGATGGTCGGATACTCCTCATCTCCGTCAATATAAAACTTCATTTCTCCCTCGCCCCACCAGTAACGTTCCAGTGTGGTAAGTGCCATGTAGGTTCCTATATAATGGCCTTTTCCTTTTACTCCATCCAAAATTGTATAATCTTTTGTTTTTTCTGTCAACCGTTCCCTTCTCCACTGCGCATGGAAATAAGCAATATCGTCCGGAAGCTCATCATAGAGACAGTAATCTACCTGATAAAAGAAAGCCGGGATTTTATTTGCATGCTGGTTTTCCAGTGTGATCTTTGCTTTCTTCTTAAACGGCATCGGGAAATAGCAGTTAAAGCCCCTGTTTGGAACAACAGCCACCGGAACAGAATTTACAAAACATTCTCTTCCGAATCCGCAGCAGAAGAAATCACCCAGAGGACTTTCCACGGAAGGAGTTTCCTCGTCATCCCAGTACATACGGATCACAAGATCTCTCAGTACAAAGCAATCTGCCTCTGTAGTCTTGTTATCAACGGTGATCCAGATATGATTAATCTGTCCCGGTCCTTCCATTTCTGCCAGAGTTACCACAGTTCCCGGCTCAATATCCCTGAGACACGGGCTTCCTTTTCTGGACGGTCCCAGATGACTTGCAGCCATACCACCTTTGCCTTTTTCTCCATGAGGATTTTCTGCGTTGATCGCACGGCTTTTTCCATGCTTTGCAAGTGCGATTCCTCCTAGTCCGCCTGTAAATGCTTGATACATATCTGTTTTCTCCTCTCTTTTGGAAATTAAAAATATTTACGCTTTTACTCCACCTGCCATGATACCATCCATGATCTGTTTCTCAAAAACAGCTACAAAGATAATGATCGGAAGAAGGATGATCCATCCCATGGCGCTGACCAGATCCCACGGAACTCCATACATGTTGTCACGTAACGGAAGCTGTACGATGGAAACAGAAAGTACCTGAATACCATTTGAATAAAACAACGGTGTGAAAAAGTTATTCAGACAGGTAATAAAGTTGATGATACAAACCGTAGCAATCGCCGGCTTCATCAGCGGCAGAACGATTGTGAACAGTCTCTGTGAAAAAGATGCGCCGTCAATAGCAGCTGCCTCCTCCAGTGAGATCGGAATCTCACCGACAAAGTTTCTGAGGATCAGAACCGTAAACGGTATAACGGTACTGATATAAAGAAGGATAAGTCCCGGATATGTATCATACAGCTTTACCTTCTGCATAAACTCATACAGCGGGCGGGCTGTAACAACCTCAGGAATCAGCATGGTAGCCAGCACAAATGCAAATGCAACAGAAACTCCCTTTGAGTTAAATCTTGAGAATCCATAGGCAGCCATTGCACACAGCATGGTACTGATCACAAGTGTAAGGCCTACGATCAGAACTGTATTTCCGATCTTTGAAAGCAGTCCTACATTCTGTATCAGAAATTTATAGCTTTCCAGTGTGGGATGATCCGGAAGATAATCGATCGGTGTTTTAAACAGTTCTCCTGCCGGTGTGATCGAAGAAATAAAGATCCAGTAAACCGGGAACAGGATCAGAAAAGCCACGACTGCAAACAGAACCCATCTTCCAACGACTACCACTCCATGATAAACATTATATTTTCCTGTATTCTTCACGATAATTCCCCCTAACTGTCAAACTTATTCATAACACGTATATTCAGCCAGCTGAAGATCGCCATTACAACAAACAGCAGCATAGCCAGCGCCGAAGCATATCCTACGTTTAGATTTGTAAATGCTTCTGTTGTTATTCTGTATGCCATCAGCGCAGTATCCTCTCCAGGGCCTCCAGATGTCATGGAATAAACCAGATCGAAGGTTGTCAGTCTCCAGAGTGTGAACGGAATACATAAAGTCAGGACATTTTTTGCGATCAGCGGAAGTGTGATCCGGAAAAAGCTCTGGATCCCGTTTGCACCGTCTACCTTTGCTGCCTCATAGATATCGCCGGAAATAAACTGAAGTCCGGAAAGTACAAGGATTGCAAAGAACGGAAGGTCCTTCCACAGGTCCATTGCAATTACCGCTGCTCTTGCAGTACCTGTATTGATCAGCCAGCTGTTCTGGTAACCCGGTACAAACCAGCGGATAAAATCATTGATCAGACCATAATCATTGTTAAATGCCCATTTTGCAGCCATACCGGCTACTACTGCAGGCATAGCCCACGGGATTAGCACGATGGTCCTCAGAAAACGGCGGCCTTTGAATTTCATATTCAGGATCAGTGCCAGGATAACTCCGAGAATCACATGCAGGATCATGGAAGCAACCACAAATATTGCCGTAAAGCTGATCGATGTGAGCACTTTAGGATCAGAAAATACCTTCAGGTAATTCTTGAAGCCTATAAATTCATTGATACCTGCAAGGATACTGATATTAAAGAAGCTGTTTTTCACAGTCATCAGAATGGGATATACTGTTGTAAAACCTCGAATCAGTACAACTGGTAGAATCAAAAGCCATGGTATCCACTTCATATTTTTTTTGCTTATTGTCATGGAACTTTCCTCCCTGTTCATCAAGCAATGTAAAGCAGACTTTTACCTCTGCTTTACATTGCTGTTTTTTTATATCTTTTACTTATACATATCTACCACATCCTGAGCCTTCTTGCAGAACTCATCAACTGTGATCTCGTCTTTCATACAGGACTGGAAGATTGTTCCCATATCGCTGATAAATTCCATTGTCTGTGCCACCATCGGACGTCCCTGTACATTGCATTCATTTGCATATCTGCTGTACATTTCTTTTGCCGGGTCAGAATCCGGAACTACCTTCTCTGCAACATCCTTTCTTGCAGGATATCTGTCAAATGCTTTATAGGAAGCTTCCATTCCGCCTTCATCAGCCATATACTGGAGGAATTTCACAGCTGCATCTTTATTCTTGGATGCTTTGTTGAGAACATAGCTCCAGGAATCTGTAAAGATCGCACGCTCTCCCTTACCGCTGAAATCCGGTACCATTTCCATGTGAATCTTATCTGCGCCAAGCATATCTGCCTTTGCATAATCTGTTCCAAGGCCCCACATGAACCAGCATCCGTATTTTCCGTCATTGATCTTCGGATTCATCTGCTCATATTTATCAGCGATCTGCTCAATGGATGTTTCTTTATCAGCAACCAGATCGTGGAGGAACTGAACTGCTTCCTTGTTTTCCTCTTTGGTCCAGTCAAAATAATCGCCGCCGAACATGTTTACAAACTGTGCAAGCTCGTTAAATGCATAAGTTTTCTCCCAGGAACCGCCGTAGCCGAATCTTCCGTCCTTGGAAACAGCCTTCATATACTTCATGAAATCCTCTTTTGTATCAATGGATTTGATTCCGACCTCATCCATGATCTCCTGATTTACCCAGAATGCAAGATATCCTGTATAGCCTGGAACACCGATGATGTTTCCGTCCTTATCTGTGATCATATCCTTTACATATCCCTGGGCAAACTGATCAGCGATATCATCTGTCATTACTGTATCATTCAGTCCTTCCAGCCATCCGGAATTTTTAAATGCCGCACTCATCTCATCGTTGATCTCAATGATATCCACGGAAGCATCTCCTGTGGAAAGCATTGTGGTGACCTTCTGCTGACGTGTATCTGAATCTGTAGGTGCCGCAATTACATTAATGTTCAGGCCCGTGGCATCTTCCACATTTGCAAGCCAGTCCTCAAAATCCGGGTCTGTGGTGTTGATGCTGTATAAGGTAAGATCATATTTCTCCTTTGCGGAAACAGTAACCACGTTACTTGTCATACCCACAACCATCGCTGCTGCCAAAACTGCACTCATTACTTTTTTCTTCATATCTTTCTTCCTTTCTGGACATTTTCGTGTTTGTCCACACCTGTTTTTGATGGTTTAAGGATACCAGAGAGTCCCCTCCTTCTAAATACAATATTTTATGATTTATTTATATTATTTTTCTTTCTCTTGTATTTTTGTTATTAATTTTTTATAATCCTTTTATATAATCTATATTCGTAACGGCTTTTTTTCATAGCTGAATTCGGTTTCATTAATTTGTTTTTGACATAAAGGAGAATATGTACTATGAAATTCCACAAATGTATCCCACCCAGTTTTTCCTCATTTCGCTATAAGCTCCTGCTCGCATTTCTGATCGCAACTATGGTACCTCTGATTTCCCTGATCTTCATCAGCTATCACATTTCCTATAACATTGCCAGAGATCGTATCATCGATTCTGCCGTAATGACTGACAAGCAGCTGGTCTCTCAGCTGAACGACCGCCTCGGTCAGGTTGAAAATGTAGCAGATACCATACAGTTTCAAATGTACTCCCTAAATCAACCTGCCTCTAATAGGGTAGATGCACTGAAAAAATTCACCGCTGTGAAAAACAATATTTCGCTGTATAAATCCACATTCGATTTCTTCCATATATATGTTTTTCTGCAGCCCGATCAGCTCGGTTCAAAAGAAGGCCTGTACTTCTTTTCCACAGATGAGCTTTCTGCATATGGTCTGGATAAAAATATTGTTTCCGGTTCAGGCTTTTCCTCTGTCTGGATACCGGTTTCCAATATGCCTCTGCCTAAAATACTGTCCACAAAAAAATCATCTGCCGATGTGATCCTCTGCGTCCGGACACTGAAAAATCAGGCCACCGGTATTCTGGAATACGCCTACGGCATTGCTCTGGACACCTCAGAGCTTACCACTTATCTGCAGTCTGCTGCTTTGGATTCCCGCATATACAGCTACATTCTCACAGATCACGGAGAGATTGCAGCAAAAAATACATCCTCACTGAATTTATCCGAAATTTCCAAAGCACAGTTTCAGAAACTCAAAGGAAATGCAGATTCTTCTTTTCACAGCGGCGACAAATATTATAACTGCTGCACCTTAAGCAATGGCTGGCTCCATGTTACCGAAATCCCGGAAAGCTATATTCAGGGCAACACGCACATCCTGATCCGTGCCTTACTGATCACTGTCCTTATTTTTTTGCCCCTTACTGTTATCATCGTTATCCTGTTTTCCGAAAATCTTACCCGGAAGATCACTGCACTTTCCTATGCAATGGAAGCCTTTCAGCTGGGACATGACCCGGAACATCTATCTATCGTTACTGTTCCCCACCCGGATGATCCTTCCAGGTATGATGAGATTGACAGACTGGGCATCACCTTTGAAGATATGCAGCACACAATAGCCGGAAACCTGAAGTCCATTGTAAATCTTTCCGTAAACGAAGAACGTCTGAAATACCAGCTGCTCCAGTCACAGATCAATCCGCATTTTCTTTACAATATCCTGGGATCGATCCGTACCTGCCAGTCCCTTGGAAAGCTTGACATTGCTGATCAGATGATCGCAAATCTGACTGCCTTTTACCGTCTTACCCTGCGTAAATCAAAGGAACTTATTCCTATTAAAGATGAATTGGAAATTGCCCGGCTTTATCTGGAAATGGAAAAGCTCTGTCATAAAGATAATCTGGACTGGGAGATCGAAGCAGAAGATGGAATCGAAAATTTCCTGATCTGCAAGTTTACACTTCAGCCATTTCTCGAAAATTCCATTCTGCACGGGATTTCTTCGGGCACACCAGCTGTTTTCATTTCGATCCATGTTCTTTATGGCGATGATACGGTTGTGATCTCCATTGAGGACAACGGTGCCGGCATGGACTATGAAACCCTTGCACAGCTGCGCCATGCTATTGAGCATAATGTTATTGATTATGAGAAGCATTTTGGAATTTCCAACGTAAGTTCCCGTATTTCCAACCCATTATACGGAAACGGTTCCGTAAGGATCCGCAGCAACCCCGGAAACGGCACATACGTCACCATTGAATTCGAACAGATGGAGGAAGATATCGATGAAAAAAATAATGATCGTAGATGATAATTACTTATCTGCAGAAGGTATCGAAAAAAACATAGACTGGGAAACGCTGAATGCAGAGATCATCCATGTCTGCTACAATGGAACCTCTGCTATCGAAGCCATGAAAAAAGAACCGGCAGATCTGATCATTTCTGACATTGAAATGCCTGATCTTGACGGCATTTCCATGAGCCGTCAAGCTCTTGAGATCAATCCTATGGTGAAGATCATCCTGATCAGTGCCTATGATAAATTTGAATATGCAAAACGCGCTCTGCTCCTCGGTGCTCTGGATTATATCGAAAAGCCTCTGGATTATGCCTATCTTATCCAGAAGGTAAAAAACGCTTTTGCACTGATGGAAAAGGAACAGAAAAATCTCCAGCTTCTGAAGCAAAGCAGGCCTCTTCTTACAGAAAAATTTTTCCGCGAGATCACACACCTTCCGTCTTCTGAAGCATCCTACCGACTGAAGCCTTATCTTAAGTATCTGAATCTGGAGCTGAATTATGATTTTTATGCAGTTGTTATTCTGGAACTTGAAAATGCTCCGGATCTAAAAGC
>Juniper_p2__coassemble_1217_pt1 | contig 27800 bp, 23 predicted proteins | sample Juniper_p2__metabat2_high_PE_037 | metagenome-assembled genome bin Juniper_p2 | reverse complement strand
CGTGTGGAACTTACTAAAGAGAAAAATTCTGTAAAGATTAAGCGACAGAATCAGAGAATACTTCAGAGGAAATCTCTTAGATACGGAAGATGACGATACATAGCTTCAGGAAAGGAGATTCCTCGTGGGGAATAAGAATAATACTATTTTTGATGATGTCTTCCGGACGATGCTTGAGAAGATGCCGGGTCTTGTTATACCATTGATCAATGAGGTTTTTGGAACGGCTTATCCGGAGGATACCCCCATTATATAAAAGAGAAATGAGCATGAAACGAAGGGCGGAGAGATTATTACAGACTCCCATCTTTTTGTTGGGAACAAAGTCTATCATATTGAGTGCCAGAGTACCGGAGATCCTGTAATGGTGATTCGTATGGTAGAATACGACTTTGCGACAGCATTGGAATACGTAGAAAGAGAAAATGGAAAGTTCCGTATATATTTTCCCCATTCTTGCGTATTATATCTTCGTGGAAAGTCCGGCACGGCTGCACTGGAACTGGAAGTCGTGATGCCGGATGGAAAGATATTGGAATATCATGTGCCCATCATTCGGATGGAACAGTATACCAGAGATGTAATATTTCAGAAAAATCTGCTGTTTCTGCTTCCGTTTTATGTAATACGCTATGAAAAACAGAAAAAAGAATTAGAAGAAAACACAGAGAAACTGGACAGCCTGCTGTCCGAGTACCATCTCATTGAACAGCATCTGGAGGAAACATTACTGGACAGGGGAAAAGAGAAAGAATACCGGGATTTGATAGAGCTGATAACCCGAATCTCAGATTATATTTTCTCCGATGCAGGAAAGGCAAGGAAAGGAGTAGGTGATATAATGGGAGGAAACGTATTGGAACTGGAATCTGACCGACTGATTCAAAGAGGAATAGAACAACAGGCATTGAAGACTGCACAGCGTATGCTGGAAGCGGGAAAATACACTGTTGCTGAGATCTGTATGATTTCCGGATTAAGTCAGGAAAAGGTTGAACAGTTGAAAAACAAGATGGTTTCAAAGTGACTTTCGGATAAAACAATACAAAACAATAATAATGAAGCTGGTAATATAACAAAAAACGGCAATAAAAGGGGGGATAAGCCCCTTTTTTGGTTATAAAGTACAAAAGAAATGTGCATAATTCGTGAACATGTAACGAATCAATAAAAAACACGACGAAACAATTGACAATACATACATATATATATATAATGTAAGTAAGTTAAAGCGGTCCGTTCACGGCATAATATACAATTAGAGAATGACCGGGGACGTTTGCGGAATCGTAACTTATAAAAATACTCTAAAGGGAGGAACAGGTATGACGAACAAAGGATTCAGAAGAATCATGGCACTTGCACTTGCGTCCACTATGGTAGTTGGAAGCGCAGTTCCGGCACTTGCCAAAAAGAAAGACGAAGTGAAACTCACAGAAGCAGGTTATCCTATTGTACCGGAAGGAGAAGAACTTACTCTGACATGTTTCACAATGACCATGCCTAACGTAGAAAACTTTGAAACAAACGATTTCACCAAGTATCTTGAGGAGCAGACTGGCATACATATTGAATGGGTGACTGCAGGACGTGATGATTGGCAGGAAAAACTGAATATGATGCTTGCTTCCGGTGACTATCCGGATATGATGCTTGGCGTATCACCTGACCTTGCGAAATTCGGTGTAAAAGAACAGATTATTGTTCCGTTAGATGAGTACATCAATGAAGATATCATGCCGAATTATATGGCACGTTACGGTGAGAAACTTGACTTAAGCCGTGAGACAGACGGACAGATTTACTCCCTGTTCAGCGAGAATGACTGCTACCACTGCTCTTATGGACGTAAAATGTGGATCAACACCAAATATCTGGAAGAGATGGGTCTGGAGAAGCCAACTACAACTCAGGAATTTTATGATATGTGTGTGAAATTCAAAGAGTACAAGCCAAACGGAATCGCAGTTGTAGGTACTGCACCTGGAAAAGGCTGGTATGCTGAGTTTGAGAACTGGTTAATGGGATCTTTCATTCTTCCTCCAAGCTCTTCCTATACACTGAGTGTTCGCGATAAGACAGCAGTGACATGGGACGGTGAGGTAAAATGTGTTGCTACAGATGACCGTTACAGAGAATTCCTGAAATATGCGAACTCCCTCTATGAGGCTGGAGCTCTTTACGATGGTAACTTTACACAGACAGTAGAGCAGATGAAAGCGATTATCAACCAGGAAGATGCACCGGTTCTGTGCTTCCCGGAAGGTACAATTTCCGACTGTATTGATTCTTCTTCAAATCCGGAACTGTATGCTCAGTATGAGACACTTTCTCCACTTGAAGGTCCAGATGGCACAAGACTTACAACATTCTTCAGATATTTAGCTCTTTCTGACGGAAGCTTCTGTATCACAGATACATGTAAGAGTCCTGAAGCAGCAATGCGTTGGGCAGATTTCTTCTACAGTGAGACAGGTGACTTAATGTCCCAGTACGGTGCGGAAGAAGGCGTTGACTGGGCTCTTAATCCGGAAGGTGAATTCGGTCTTGACGGCGAACCGGCAGATTACAAGATTCTCAATCCATATACTGCTGAAACTCAGAACCATGACTGGCAGGATCTTGGTATCCGTGTAGCTCCGGCAGAATACAGATTAGGTGCTGCAACTCCTCAGGATGTTGATATTAAGACTGGCGAAGGACTTGAGAAATTATTATATGAATCTTCCAAAAATGATTATGCACCATATACACAGACAGAAGAGAACTCAGACCTTGATGTTCTTCCTCGTCTGAAACTGACAAGCGAGGAGACAACAAACGTTTCCACAATCGCTGTAGAAGTTGAAAAAATGATTGATGAGAACTCTGCTGCATTTATCACAGGAGCAAGAAATATCGAAGATGATAAAGATTGGGAATCCTTCAAAACATCTCTCGAGAGTGCAGGTCTCCAAGAGCTGCTTGAAACATACCAGACAGCATACGACAGACAGATGAAATAAGAAATCTGCAAAAGAGATCATGGGTGGCCGGGCCAGGATGGTCCGGCCACTTTTATTAAAAAATGAAAAGGAGGAGCATAAAAAGTGGGAAAAAACAAAGTGAAAAAAACTAAAATGAAATCCTCTAACTGGCAGTTCTGGCTGATTATTGCCCTGCCATGTATTTATGCATTAATCTTTGCCTATGTGCCTATGGGCGGTATCCTTATGGCGTTTGAGGACTACAGTCCGAGACGTGGATTCCTGGGAAGTGACTGGGTTGGTCTGAAACATTTCACAAGATTCCTTACCTCGACTTCCAGTGTTCAGGTTATTAAAAATACTCTGATTCTTGGTGCATATAACCTGATTATCAGTTTCCCGATTCCGGTTATCCTTGCAGTCTGCATCAATGAGATTCAGTCTAAATTCTTTAAGAAAACTGTACAGATGGTTACATACGCACCGTACTTCATTTCCATCGTCGTACTTTGTGGCATGCTGTTCACTATGACAGACCTTCGTACAGGTATTTTTAATATCTTATTAGGAAAAATTGGAATTGATCCAATTAACTTTACAGGAAGCCCGGAGACATTCCGGCATTTGTATGTATGGAGTGGTGTCTGGCAGACAGCCGGATATTCGGCGATTATTTATATCGCAGCTCTTGCAGGTGTCAGTCCTGAGCTGAAAGAAGCTGCGGTAATGGACGGTGCCAGCCGAATTCAGAGAATTCTCCATGTAGATATTCCTTGTATCATGCCGACACTTGTAATCATGCTGATCATGAGCTGCGGTAATATTATCAATATCGGTTTCGATAAAGTATTCTTATTACAGAACCCGATGAACGCAAGCGTATCCGAGGTTATCTCAACCTTCGTATATAAGGTCGGTATCACACAGGCAGATTACGGCTTCTCAACAGCGGCCGGTCTGTTCCAGTCTGTCGTAAGCTTTATTCTTCTGGTTTCTGTTAACCAGATCAGTAAAAAGGTTACAGACAACAGCTTGTGGTAGGAGGTAGATATATGAACGTAAAATTTAAAAACCAGAGTACAGGTGATAAGATTTTTATTGTTTCTGTATATGCAATACTGTCAATTATCCTTGTTATTGTACTGTATCCATTGATTTATGTAGTAGCAGCATCCTTCTCAGACCCGCAGGCAGTTATCAGCGGAAAGGTAATTCTCTGGCCGGTGGATGTAACACTGAGAGGCTATCAGGCGGTATTTAAGAATCCTAAGATTCTTACAGGTTTTGCAAACTCCCTGTTTTATATGTTTGTAGGTACAGCCATCAACCTTGTTATGACTATGCTTTGTGCATATCCTCTTTCCCGTAAAGAGTTTACAGCAAGAAATAAAATCGCAGCGCTGTTTGTATTTACCATGTATTTCTCAGGCGGACTTGTACCAAACTACATGATTGTCAGCAAACTTGGTCTTATCAACACTCGTTGGGCAATGCTTATTCCGACAGCAATGTCTACATACAATATGATTATTGCACGTACTTATATGGTCAACTCCATTCCGGATGAACTGTATGAGGCAGCGCAGCTTGACGGCTGTTCTCCATTCAAATATCTGATGAAAGTAATCGTGCCGCTGAGTAAACCGATTATCGCGGTTCTGGCGCTGTATTACGGAATTGCAAAGTGGAACAACTATTTTGACGCTATGCTTTATTTGAACGATTCAAGCAAATGGCCTATCACAATGGTTCTTCGTGAAATCCTTATTCAGAACCAGATTGACCCGACCATGCTGACGGATGCCTCGGCACTTTCCAAACTTCAGGGTATGACAGAGCTTCTGAAATATTCTGTTATCGTGGTAGCATCTGTGCCGGTTCTTATGATTTATCCGTTTGTACAGAAATATTTTGTAAAAGGTGTAACAATCGGAGCGGTTAAAGGCTGATAAAGTATAAGGACAGAATACTGACAAAAACTGAACGACTCTTTTTGGGGAGCCGGCGTAGTCGGTGTTCTGTCCTTTTGTCTTTTGGTTAATTGTAAAGAAATACCTGAGACAGCAGGCTGGAAAGAAAGGGAAAAACTTGAAGAGAAAAATTCTGACAGCGGTTTTGACAATAACAATTCTTGGAGGAATTTTGACAGGAGTCGTTACTGTACAGGCAAAAGAAGTTCGCCTTACTTTTAACTGTGATGTTGCAGGAAAAAAAGAGAAGTCTGTGATAGATAAGCTTCTATCGGAATACACGGAGAAAACAGGAATTTTGGTAGAGACTGTATCCGGGGAGGCGGATATATGCATTGATGATTTTGCCGGGGTAACAGAACAGTACAGAAAAGGGAGCATTGTTAATCTCTATCCTTATATGGAAAAAAAAAGTTCCTATAGCAGGACTGTTTCCTGGGGGGAAACTCTTCCTGAAGAAATCAGGGAGAAACTTCAGATTTATAAAAGAGAGATTCCCGGTTATCCGGCTTCAAGATCGGTTGTGCGGATGTTTTGCAATGAAGATTTATTTGAAAAGGCAGGCGTGGAAATTCCAAATACCTGGGATGAGTTCATAGAAATATGTAAACAGTTTCGTGAACAGGGAATGACCCCTCTGATTTTTCCGGAAAAGGATTCAAAAAGTCCGGTATGGCAGTGGGTGATGAATTATCTTTGCAGCCAGATGGATTTGAATCTGGCAGATTCTCTGGACGAAACAGAAGATCGTTATGTGGAGCTTGCGGAAGCATGTAAGGGAACAGATAAAGAGATTATTGACTACACACAGCCGCAGATGCAGGTTGCTTTGCAGTGTCTGAAGGAATTATTTGATTTATCCGCAGGAAATGATATGGGATACGAAGAGTCTCTGAAAGCTTTTGCGCAGGGTGAGACTCCGCTCATATTTGCCACCAGCGAGGATGACGAGAAGCTTAAAGGTGAATTTTTGCGAAAAGCAGTTCCGTTTCCGGCAGTAACGGAAGAAACCAGCGAATATGCGGCAGGGAAACAAATCCTGGCAGGCGGAGATGCGACAACTTTTTATGCTGTAAATTCAATGCTTATTGATAATAAGGAGAGACTGGAAGCAGCAGTGGATTTTGTCCGGTATATGACTTCAGAGAAGACGCAGGAGAAAATGGCTTTTGAAGCGGGAGTTCTGCCTTCTGTAAAGGAAATAACACTTCCGGAAGAAATGAAAGACTTTAAAGTCGTTGAAGAACCTCTTCGAATGGCATATTTTACAGGTCTTGATGAGATAAATCAAACGGAAATATGGAGTTTTATCAGGGAATACCTGAATGATGAAATGGACATAGCAGTCCTGACAGAAAGGCTGAATCAGTCCTGTCAGGAAGCTGCGAAGAGAATCCGTGAAGAAAACGGATGGACTCTGGTTAATAATTACGGTATGCCTACAACCGGTGAATGTACCAAGTGTGCGCCGTAACAGTTATTTTGCGCACTATTCGTAAAGCGCAAGGAATTCTTCACCGGAATATCTTTCAATGACTTTTCCGGCTTCAAGTACCAAAACAGTCGGAACAGAATCAACCTGAAGATGATCAAGAACTTCATACATCTGTTCAGGGCGGAAGTCACGGTCTTGGCTGGTACTGTAGGAAAGAATCTGCAGATGCTTTTCCCGATTAAGCTTTGTAAGTTCAGGAAGAACTTTCCGGCAGTCAGGGCAGTCGTCTCTTCCAATATAGAGATACTGCGGACGGGAAGAATTCATTTCGATGCGGGCTGTAAGCTGCTCCAGAGTGAGTTCCTTCATTGCCTTATCGGTATTATATTGGAGAAGAGCACAGGCTGCAGGCGCAGGTACGGAAAGCGCCAGTATGAGACCAATGGTAAGAAACTGTTTTTTTGATATTTTTTTCATAGCATGACCTCCTGCAAGGTATTGTTAGTTACTGTTTATGCGGCTTTATACAGCCGGACAGCAGTTGAATAATTAATTATACCTTATCATAAAAAGGAAGTATGTGCAATGAAAGAGTCAAAGGTATCTGATAATGAAAACTGTGCAGGGATGCACAGAAGGGGGATTTTATGTTTACGGAAGAAAGACAGGCGACTATCCAGAGATTTTTGGTGGAAAAAGGCAAGGTTCGCGTAAAAGAACTCAGTGAAGAATTCCAGGTAACAGAGGACTGCATCCGTAAAGACTTAAAAGCCCTGGAAAATGCAGGCAAGTTAAAAAGAACTTATGGAGGAGCCATTCTCTCACAGGATTATCCGCTGGAAAGAGATGTAGTAGATAGGCGGAATTATCATCTGGAGAAGAAAAAAATCATAGCTGCCAAGGCTATGGATCTGATTAAAAACAACGAGACGATTTTTCTTGATATTTCTACTACAAATATTGAGCTGGCACATCTCATTGCGGCGTCACCTCTTCGTCTTACTGTAGTGAGCAATATGATAGATATTCTGCAGATTCTGGCGAAGAACAGTTCAATCACAACGATTGGAACAGGCGGAACCATGTATCCGGGAGTAAATGGCTTTATGGGGGTTGCTACGGTTGAGGTCATCAAGCAGTACAGCTTTGACCGCGCATTCATAGGAAGCTGTGGCATTGATATTACAGATGGAACCATCACCACATTGGGGGTTGAGGATGGGCTTACCAAGAAAGCCGCGCTTCACAGCGGAAGACATCAGTACGTAGTTATGGAACGTGATAAATTTTATTTTAATGAGAGTTATAAATTTGCACATTTAGATGATATTGATGGAATTGTAACGGATGAATTTCCTGACAGTACAATTGTCAGTTCATTGGAGGCAGTGGGAGTACAGTTATTTTAAATAGTACGGCTGCTTCAGATGAGAAGAAAGGCTCCTCAGTTACACAGGAAAAGGAGCGGCTGTATGTCAGAGAAATAAGATTCTTTTGGCATACAGCCGAATATGTTTGAGGGAGAAAAAACATGAAAGATTATATATTAGAAGCATGTGTAGATTCCGTAGAATCTGCTCTTGCTGCCGCAGAAGGCGGAGCAACAAGACTGGAACTTTGCAGCAATCTTATTATAGGAGGAACAACGCCGAGTCCGTGGCTTTTTAAAGAAATCAGAAAGCATACAGACATCAGAATCCATGCATTAATTCGCCCTAGATTCGGAGATTTCTGCTATACAGATTCAGAGTTTGCCATAATTAAACAGGCAGTAGCTGATTTCAGAGAACTGGGTGCAGAAGGCGTAGTCATCGGTGTTCTGAAACCGGACGGAACTTTAAATATGGAACAGATGAAAGAGCTTATGGATGCTGCAGGAGATATGTCGGTAACACTTCACAGGGCATTTGATGTGTGCGTTGATCCATATGAAACGATGGAGCAGGCTATTGAGCTTGGTATTGATACAATTCTTACATCAGGACAGAAAAATGTTTGCACAGAGGGTGCAGAGCTTTTAAGAAATCTTGTTGAGAAGAGCAAAGACAGAATCACTATCCAGGTAGGAAGTGGTGTGGGTGCAGATGTAATTCGAAAAATGTACCCGTTAACCGGTGCAAAGGCATATCATATGTCAGGTAAGGTGACGCTGGACAGTGTGATGGAATACAGAAAAGAGGGTGTAAATATGGGACTTCCAACCCTCAGTGAATTTGAAGTATGGCGTACAGACGCAGAAAAAATCAAAGCAGCAAAAAAGGTTCTGGAGGAATTATAATGGCAGTTTTTTTGGAAAAAAACAGAGAAAGAATTGAGAAGAAATATCAGGAATTGGTAAAAGAATTACCACATATTTTTACGGAAGTAAACGAAAAAATGGCTGGTTGTGACGAGGATACGGCTCTCGCATGTAAATATCTTTACAATACCATGCCATACAGTGATTTTGGCAATTATACCTTTGAAATCTTCCTTGACTATGCAGAGCATGGCGTATGGTTATGGAAAAATAAAGAGGCAGTGCGAAATCTTCCTGAGATAATTTTTCTGAACTACGTTCTGGCACACAGAGTAAATGAAGAAGAGGTTGCACCCTGCAGAAAGCTTTTCTGTGAAAAAATCGGCAGCCGTGTAGATGGTCTTTCCTTAAAAGAAGCAGCGCTTGAAGTAAACTTCTGGTGTGCAGAGGAAGCTACTTATCATACAACAGATGAGAGAACTCTTTCCGCCCTTACTGTGTACAGAAGAGGAAACGGACGCTGTGGTGAAGAGTCTGTATTTACTGTAAATGCTCTTCGAAGCGTTGGTATTCCTGCACGTCAGGTATATGCGCCAAGATGGTCCCACTGCGATGATAACCACGCATGGGTTGAAATCTGGTGTGATGGAGAATGGTATTTCCTTGGAGCATGTGAACCTGAGATGGTACTGGATAAGGGCTGGTTTACCAATGCGTCCTCCCGTGCGATGATGATTCACTCCCGTTTCTTTGATGAGGAAGGTGCAGAAGGAGATATTATCAGCAGAAACGGCATGGTTACGGAAATTAACGAACTGAGAAGATACGCTATTGTGAAAGAGATTACCGTAAAAGTAAAGGATGAAAATGGACAGCCTGTAAGTGGTGCAAAGGTATCTTTTGAGGTGCTGAATTATTCTGAGTATGTAACAGTGGCAGAGAAGACTACAGATGAAAATGGAGAGGCAGCGATTACAACTGGTCTCGGAACAATTCATGTATTTGCAGTTCTTGAAAAAGACGGACTTCTGAAAGCCGAGATTCTCATGGATACAAGAAGTGAAGACTCTTGCGAGATAGTACTGAAAGCATTTGAGTCTGAGAGCGCATGGAAAGCAGTAGATATGATTGCTCCACTTGATGCACCGGTAAATACCAATGCGCCTACACCGGAGCAGAAAGCAATCGGTGACAAACGTGTGGCAAAAGCAACTGCAATGAGAGAAGAAAAGACACGCGACTGGGTAAATCCTGAGTGTGATGCTTTCCTTCACAAAACAGTAACAGATATGGAGGATTCTCTGGGATTCCCATTCCGTGAGGAGATGCTCAATGTTCTTTCTGAGAAGGACAGAACAGACTGCTTAAGTGAAGTATTAGAGGAGCATCTGGACTATTCCATGCCATACTGGGATTCTGTAAGTAAGGAGACATTTGTTTCTTATATCATGAACCCTCGTGTGGATTATGAAATCCTCAGACCATATCGAAAAGCCATTTTAGATAAGTTTTCCCCGGATGAGCAGGATGCTATGAGGAAAAATCCTGTAGAAATCTGGAATACTGTGGATAAGATGATTGTTTCCAGACCGGAGCGTGAGAGGGCAAGTGTTATCACAACACCTGCCGCATGCTTAAAAACAGGCATCGGAAGCTTCCTTTCCAAGAAAATCCTTTTTGTGGCGATTGCCAGAACCCTTGGAATTCCTGCAAGATTAAATCCGAATGACCGCTCCATGGAATACATGAATACAGAGGATGAATTTGTTGCAGTTCTTGCAAAAACCGAGAAGAACAGCCGCCTTGTTCTGAAAGAGACAGATGGAACAGAGTGGAAATACTTCCTCAACTGGAGTATTGCAAGACTGGAAAACGGCAAATATACCTCCCTTCTTCTTGACGATGTAGTATTTGAAAACAGAGCGTTAGAGCTTAAAGTTGAATCCGGAAGTTATCGGATTATCACTTCAAACAGACTTCCAAACGGAAATATGTTTGCTAATATGTATGAGTTTGATGTAGCTGCGGGAGAGACGAAGGAGGTTGAACTTATTCTTCGTCAGGCAAACCTCGATGATATGCTTGAGAATATTGCAATCAATGAGTTTACACTGAAAAAAGAAGACGGAACAGATGTTAATGTTTCTGATCTTACCCGTGACGGCAAACATATTCTCGCATTCCTTGAAGAGGAAAAAGAGCCGACAGAGCATATTTTAAATGAAATGATGGAGCAGCAGGAGGCATTTAGGAAATATGCTTCCAGAATTATTTTTGTAGTGCGTTCCAAAGAGGCACTTTCCACTCCGACTCTTTCCAATGCTCTTGGAATTTTGGGAGATGAAGTGCAGATTTATTATGATGATTTCTCAGAAATTATCAATACACTTGGAAGAAGAATGTATGTAGATCCTGAAAAACTTCCACTTATCATTGTGACGAACGGCGAGTTAAACGGAATTTATGCAACCAGCGGATATAATGTAGGTACTGGTGACATGCTTCTTCGTTTAATGTAAACAGGAGGATACTATTGAAAATGAATATAAATGAAATCAGCGGACAGCGTCAGTTTGACTTTGTTTCCGGATTTAATTATATCAGAGAAGCAGGGACTCCTGCTGAGGAAATGGCAGCTCTTTCTATTCAGGAAGAGCTGGCAAAAATCGGTGTGGAAAGCAGGCTGGAGAAATTTGATTTTGAGACTTTTGAGATAAAAAATGCAAAGCTTTTTGTCACTGAACCATATGAGAAAGAATACCGTGTAACCGGATACGGAAGATGTGGAAACACTCCGAAAGAGGGAGTGGAAGCTGAGTTTCTATATGTAGAAAACGGTGATGATATCAGTCTTTCTTATGCAAAAGACAAAATTGTAATGGTGAATAATCCTGTAAGAAAAGATATGTATCAAAAATTCATAAAGGCAGGTGCACTGGGCTTTGTCAGCATTACAGGAACTCCTGTCGATGAAGGAGAAGATCTGATTACAAGAACTTATGGACTTCCTGTAATGGATGAAACACCAGTTCAGGGAGTGAATATACACTATAAGGATGCAGTAGAAATGGTTTCCATGGGGGCTTCCAGAGTGAAGATTCTTGTGGAACAGGAAACTGTAACACGTACCTCAGCTAATGTGGTTGCCCGTATTGAAGGTACAGAAAAAGCAGAGGAGATTCTTACCTTAACTGCTCATTATGATTCCGTACCGGAAGGTCCCGGAGCGTATGATAATATGGCAGGCTGTGCGATCATTATGGAATTATGCCGTTATTTCAAAGAACATCCAGCGCACAGAACCATGGAATTTGTCTGGTTCGGAGCAGAAGAAAAAGGTCTCGTGGGAAGTAGAAATTATGTAAAAGCGCATGAAGATGAACTGAAAAAACATCTGTTTAACATGAATGTAGACCTTGCCGGGCAGCTTGTAGGGGGAACGGTAATTGGTGTAACAGGAGACGTTTCCATCTGCCATATGATTCAGTATCTGGCAAATGAAATCGGTCTTGGAATGGAAGTTCGTAATAGTATCTGGGGAAGTGATTCCAATACTTTCGCATGGAAGGGGATACCAGCTATGACACTGAATCGTGACGGATTCGGAATGCATACCCGCCATGATGTGGTGGAATACCTTTCTCCGTGGTCACTGCAGAGAAGTGCTGCACTTTTGGGGCATATTGCTCAGAGTTTCGGAAATATTGCATCAATCCCGTTTATCGGAACGGTACCGGAAAGCTTTATCAAAGAGTTAGACGATTACTTTCATCCGTTTAGCGGAAAATAAAACAGAGCGTTATATTTTTGGGAAAAGATGGAGAAAAATACGCAAAATAGACAGGAAATATTTAATTGATACGGAAGAAAACAGAGAATTTTTAGCGGGGATTACAGAGAATCTTCTTGTTTTTGGACATAAGTTCCCTTCGCCGGGCGGAAGTTCTTACTATTTAGGAGATGATGGTACTCCCTGGACAGACAGAAATCGTGAAACCTGGATTACCTCCCGTATGACACATGTTTACAGCATTGGATCGTTCCTTGGACATGAGGGAAGCAAAGATTTGGCAGCAGCAGGTCTTAAAGGCTTAAAGGGCGAGCTTCACGATACAGTAAACGGCGGATGGTACGCTGGCCTTACTGCAGATAATGAGATTGTACCGAATAAGCAGTGCTATGCACATGCGTTTGTAATTCTTGCAGCATCTTCTGCAGTTCTTGCAGGTATAGAGGGAGCGAAAGAATTACTGGAGAATTCCGGAGCATTTTTCAAGCGACTGGGTTGCTGATTTGGACTGCAATAAGGAGCGTCCGGCAGACCAGTTCAAGCCATACGGCGCAACACCCGGGCATGGAATGCAGACGGAAATCCTGGAATCGCCTATACTACAGACTGGGAAGGTAAGCCGGTGGTACATGACAGAATGCATTGGACTCTTGCAGAGGCAATCAACACTTCTTCCGTTCTTTACCATGTAACGAAGAAAGAGAAATATGCAGATGATTATGCAGATTTCATGGCATATCTGGACGATAAGGTAATCGACCATGTAAATGGCTCCTGGTTCCACCAGTTAGACGAAAATAATCATGTAATCGGTACTGTATGGCCTGGAAAATCTGATATTTATCATGCATTACAGGCAACCTTGATTCCATATTATATACCTGAGGTATCCATTGCTCTGGCAGTGAAAAATGACCAGAAGATCTGATCAGATGAAAAAGATACCTGGAAAAAATCTAGTTGAATCAGGTGCTTTTCTGTGCTATAATCTTACATATAAAAAGAAATTTCTTCGGGGTTGGGTGACCGGGGCTGAGTATCAGAATCGGAATTCCCTACCGGCGGTTACAGTCCGCGACCCGCTTCGGCGGTTGATCTGGTGAAATTCCGGAACCGACAGTAAAGTCTGGATGAGAGAAGAACACGCAATAAGATTCATACGTGCTCAATGTCCCCGGAAGTATTTTCCGGGGATTTTTTTCGGGAAATTTCTTTTGCAGAGAATTTTTCTAAAAAAGGAGAGACTAAAGTATGAGTGAACAGGTATTGAGAAACGGGAATGTAATGGCAAGAAGCCGAACAAGAAGTCTGACACAGATTGCCATGCTCGGCGCAGTTGCTGGAGTTTTAATGAATCTGGAATTTCCCCTTCCATTTCTGGCGCCATCTTTCTATCAGCTTGATTTCTCTGAAATTCCGGTGCTTGTAGGTTCTTTTGCCATGGGACCGATTGCCGGAGTCCTTATTGAGCTGGTGAAGATTCTGGTACATCTGGTGACTAAGGGTACTATGACTGCAGGAGTGGGAGATATTGCAAACTTCCTTTTTGGCTGTGCGTTTGTGGTGCCAGCAGGTCTGATTTACAGGTTCCACGCAGTAAAAAGCCGGAGACATGCTGTAGTTGGTATGGCAGTGGGAACTGTAATTACCTCCATCCTTGCCTGCTTTATAAATGCATTCGTGCTTCTTCCGGCTTACGGAAAAGCTTTTGGAATGCCGATTGAAGCTTTTATTGAAATGGGAAGTGCAGTAAACAGTTCTGTAAACGGTCTGTTAAGTTTTGCAGCATTGATTATCATACCGTTTAATTTGTTTAAATACACGTTGACATCTTTGGCAGTATTTTTTATTTATAAGAAAATACGCGTTATTTTAAAAGGTGACTGATAGAAATCAGGATAAGAAGGAGCGCCGGTTTTGCGACTGAGCAGCTCCTTTTTTAATGTATGGATGCTTTACAATAGTATTCCGATTTCTTATAATGACAATAAGAATATTTTCAGGGAGGTATCATATGGGACAGATACATAGTGCAGAGAAACTCACAGATAACAGGTTTGTAAATCTATATAATATTAAAGCGACCAGCGTACATAATACCCCGGTTTCCTACTTCGTGGCATCCAGAGCAAAAAGTGTGGAATTTCTGAAACTGAATACCAGAAAGAATACGCCGGACGGTGTGATTATCTACAGTGTTTATGGGGAAAAGAAGGACAGAGTCGTCCTGATTCGTCAGTATCGTTATACAATCGGAGATTATATTTATGAATTTCCTGCCGGCCTTGTGGAACCGGGAGAAGATTTTCATGAAGGGGCAGTTCGTGAAATGTATGAGGAAACAGGATTAAAGCTGGAGTTGTTGAAGGTGGAGGAAGCATTTGAAAAACCATATTTTACCACGGTGGGACTGACAGATGAATCCTGCGCAACGGTTTACGGCTATGCAAGCGGTGAAATCAGTAAGGATGCTCAGGAAGCAAGTGAAGAGATAGAGGTTGTCCTTGCTGATAAAGAAGAGGTAAAAAGAATCCTCAGAGAAGAAAAAGTGGCAATCATGTGCGCGTATATGCTGATGCATTTCGTAAAAGATGAAGAACCTTTTGAATTTCTGGAATTAAAATAATCTGCGCGGAAAGGAAGTACGACTACTATGATGATCAGAAATAAGAAACTGGAGGAAAAGCTGCGTCAGATTATGGAGCAGGCGGTTGAGGAAAAACTTGTGGCAGGAGTAAACCTTCTTGTCTGGGAGGATGGAAGGGAGCTTGTATATTCTCAGGCAGGACTGGCAGACAGGGAAAATAATAAAAAAATAAACAGAAATACAATTTTCCGTCTGTATTCTATGAGTAAACCGATCACAGCAGCGGCGGCTATGATTCTTATGGAAAGGGGATTACTGGATCTGTATGAGCCGGTTTCGAAATTTTTGCCAGAGTATGCAGATGTGAAAGTAGCAGCAGAAAACGGTCTTGTTTCACCGCAGCGTGAGATGCTGGTAGGAGATTTACTGAGTATGACCTCAGGGCTTGTTTATCCGAATGAGGCAACTGTTTCCGGAAAGACGACAGATCTTGTATATCAGGAGCTTGACAGACGGCTTTACAGTGAAAATCCGATGACAACAAGAGAACTGGCAAAAAATCTGGCAAGCTGTCCTCTGGCATTTACCCCGGGAAGCTCCTGGCAGTATGGGACATCGGCAGACGTTCTTGCAGCAGTGATTGAGGTTATTTCTGAAAGAAAGTTTTCAGAATTTCTGGATGAGGAAATTTTTATGCCGCTGGAAATGCGTGATACCGGATTCTGGGTACCTGAAGAAAAACAGGAGCGTCTGGCAAAAACCTATGAGACAGTAATGCTTCCAAATGGTAAGAACGACATGGTTCTTTATACCGGAAATCATCTCGGAGTCTGCAATGATATGACAAGCTCTCCGGCATATGAGGCTGGAGGAGCCGGGCTGGTGTCTACTCTTGACGATTACATGAAATTTGCAGGAATGCTTTTGGGAGAAGGATTTTTTGATGGAGTGAGAATCCTGCAGCCGGAAACAGTGCGCTATATGTGCAGTCGTGAGCTGATGCCTGCCCAGCAGACTGCAATGGATACCTGGATGGGGCTGGAGGGTCACAGTTATGGCAACTTTATGCGTGTATGCAAAAATCCGTCAAAATCCCAAATGCTTGTCCGGGAAAGAGAATATGGCTGGGATGGCTGGCTTGGTATGTATTTTGCCAATTTCCCCAATGAAAAAATGACAATGCTCATAGGAACACAGAAAAAAGACGGAGGAACTTTTTCTCTTACAAGAAAACTGCGAAATACGATTCTGAGTGCGATTGAGTATGTGAAATAAACATACCGGCAGTCTTTGACAAGGCTGCCGGTATATTTTTAGGAATCTTTATACAGTTTGAAAGAGATTATAACATTCCGTCTTTGAGTACATTGTGGTCGCGGAGAACTTTTCCTATGACAGTTTTATCCACTTTTTTAAGTAATGGTTTCAAAATGGCTGTTACAGGAGCTGGAAGATCCATTTCCAGTGGAGATTTGCCATCCATCAGCTTTACAGAGCTGTCCAGAAGGTCACGGATGTCGTAAACGCTTCCCCATACCTCAGGAACACCGCGGTCCACGCCGAGAAGTCCATAAACTGCTTCCATTGCAGTACGGACAGAATATTCGGTTGTGAAAACAGTATCTCTTGGAGTCTCGGTAAACTGACCAAGGAATGCGAAGTTTACGCATCCATCCGGAATTACATCCGGGCGGTCTCCTTTGGTACGTGGCATGAAGAAGGCGGTGATATAAGGCATCATAGTTGGAACACAGACAGCGTGGTTGTTTGCCAGGTCGTCGATCTTGTCAACCGGAACACCCATGTGATACAGCCATTCAGCGGTAATTTCTGCTCCTGTACATTCCTTCATTGGTTTTTTCACATAATCGCCTTTTTCATCGGTAAACAAACCGTAAATCCAGACGCAGATTTCTTCTTTTTTCTGGTCCTTAAACTGTCCCTGACGGTTGATTGTCCAGCTTAACAGCCAGGAGGAATCCTGACAGCTTACAATACCGCCGGTAACAACGCGCCCGCTTCTTGGGTCACGCTTACAGATACTCTCAATGTAGGAAATGATAGTATCGTCAGAAGTGGTGACAGTTGCAGATTCCCAGTTTGTTTTCTGAATGTTGCTGCAGAATTTCTCCGGATGACCGAAAGAAGAATCCTGTCTTGCAATGTTTTTCCAAAGCTCCCAGCAGCCGCTTGTGCGAACTTCTGCATCTCCGGACGGCGCATGGTTCTGGTCGCCGTAGATGGTGCCCTCTGTACAGCTTCCGTTTGTGACGAATACAAGGTCGTTTTCCGTTAAAGAAATTTCCTGTCTTTCGCCGTTTACAACGCAGTCAATAGAAGACGCGATTTTTTTATTTCCCTTAAAGGTAAAGAGAACATTTGTAACCTGAGTATTAAACTGGAAATGGACACCTGCGTCTTCCAGATATTTCTTCATAGGAAGAATCAGAGAATCATACTGGTTATACTTGGTGAATTTCAATGCTGAAAAATCAGGAAGTCCTCCGATATGGTGGATGAAACGCTGGAAATAGAGTTTCATTTCCAGAGCGCTGTGCCAGTTTTCGAAGGCAAACATGGTTCTCCAGTACAGCCAGAAGGTAGAGTCAAAAACTTCTTCATCAAAGAAATCTTCGATAGTTTTGTCATATAAGTCTTCGTCTCTTGTAAGGAAGAGCTTCATAATTTCCATGCAGCCTTTCTGACTGAGATTGAATTTTCCGTCTGTATGAGCGTCCTGTCCGCGGTTTCTGGTTGCACGGCACAGGGAATAGTTAGGGTCATGTTTGTTCAGCCAGTAGTATTCGTCGAGAACAGATACTCCCGGTGTTTCCAGAGAAGGGATACTGCGGAAAAGATCCCAGAGACATTCGAAGTGGTCTTCCATTTCACGGCCGCCTCTCATGACATAGCCTCTGGTGGAATCATAAATACCGTCGCATGCACCTCCGGCGATATCCATAGCCTCGAGAATGTGAATGTGATCGCCTTTCATTTGACCATCACGTACAAGAAAACATGCAGCAGCCAAAGCAGCCAGACCGCTTCCTACGATATAGGCGGATTTTTCATCAACTCCTGCCGGCTTTTCCGGGCGTGCGAAAGCTTCGTAGTTTCCGTTGCTGTAGTAGATTCCCTTGCTGTTTTTGGCATTTTTACCGCGTTCCGTATTGCGGAAATGATTGACCGGATTCGGAGCTTCTTTTTTTTCTTCTTTTTTCCTGCTGTTCAGCGCGTATACGCCTGCGCCGAGAGCTGCGGCTGCAGCACTGGCTTTTAAGAATTTCTTATTCATAATAATCCACCTTTCTTATATTTTTGACTGTGCTTTGTACAACAATAAAGTTCATAATACTTTCCAGACATAAATTTACACCGATCAGGCGGACAAAAAATCCGGCTCCCTCCCATGGTCTGGCGAGCAAAAGTACGCCGACAATAGCTCCAACTAATGCTGTGAGCAAAATCAGCCACCAGATTTGGATACCGAATTTTTTGGCATCAAGGGCTGTCTGGATTTTTAATGCTGATTCTACAAGGATGAATAATGCAGTACAGTATGTGATAATTTCAGCCATATGCTTAGTTCGAAGCACAAGAATCAGCCCAATGATGCAGGAAGTGATGCCCATTGCAAGGTCAAATTGAAATGCAAGCTGAAACAGATCTTTGGAAAAATACCCCATCAGCTTTACAATGCCATAGAGGATGAGTAACACTCCGCATAGGACGCATAAGATGCAGAGCGCGGTCTGCGGTCTGAAAATGAGGAAAATTCCAAGACACAGCAGACATAAGGACAATATATTGTATGCAATTTTGATATTTTTTATTGACTTCACCAGTACATCACTTCCTTCCATTTCCTGATAGTGCTATCCTAACATGAACAAAATGCAGTTGATATGGACAAAAAAAGCGCAGTATCCGAAAATCAGACACTGCGAGATTTTTGTCTGTATGAAGTTGGGAGAAGAAAATCCTGATTCAGACGTGACTACGTTCGCAATCAAGAATCATATCATTGATTGTTGCTTCAAAGGAATCCGATAATTTCTTCAGGAAATATTCTCTGTAAGGCGGCATCTTATCGTGAATCCAGTTCATGGTAATACCAATAATAGCATAACCGTAAAAATGAGTGATATATCGGATATCTTCTTCTGTAACAGAATGACCTTCTGCATTTTTCTTGACAAAACGGCTTACAAAAGCAAAGGTAACTTCTTTTAAATATCGTTCCAGAAGTTCTTTCCTGCTGGAGTTATAAAGATGGATTACAGCCTGACGGTAGCCCAGTACAATGGAGGCTGTGCGCAGAAATTCTTCATAAAAGCCGGAGCTTTCACAACTGTCTGCAAGAACATGTTCCGCTTCCTCTCTGAAGAGCTGTTCGAGAAGATCATAGATATCCGCGTAATAATAATAAAAAGTATTGCGGTTGATACCGCATGTTTCCACGATATCTTTTACGGTAATCTTATCCAGAGTCTTCTGATTCAGAAGTTCCAGAAAGGTTGATTTGATTGCTTTTTTTGTAAAAGCAGACATGGATGCGTCACTCCTTTCGACAAAATTTTGCATAGTATGAGAGTAGCAGAGACGAAAGGAAATGTCAAATAAGTTCCTGTAAATTTCGAATTGTTTTCAATAAAAATAACAGGTTTTTTCAAGGTATCTAAGGTACTGCAGGATAATATATTCTAGATGAAAGATGTTGTAAAAGGCGGTGCATTATGCCTGATCAGAAGCTTGATAATCTCTTAAATCTTGCAATGGATTCCACAGAACGGGAAAGAGAAAAATCACTGAATCTCAATGTGGGATTTGATTCTGAGGAAAAATTGTGGGATGTAATCGTGAAATACAGCGGGAATGCAGAAAGTTTAAGGGATGAAGGAATTACTGTGGTGGAGCTGTTGGGAGGATTTGCCATTGTTACGCTTCCCGAAAGCAGACTGGAGGAATTTTCCGGTATGCCGCAGGTGGAATTTGTGGAAAAGCCAAAACGTATTTATTTTGAGGTTTTTGAGGCAAAGCAGGCTTCCTGCATCAGTTCTGTGCAGACAGAGGAAAAGGATCTGTCAGGAAAAGGTGTTCTTGTGGGAATTGTAGATTCAGGTATAGATTACCGTCATCCGGATTTTCGTAAGGAGGACGGGAGTACCCGGATTCTGAGAATCTGGGATCAGAGCGACAACAGTGGAAAACCTCCGGAGGGCTATGTAATGGGAACGGAATATTCGCAGGAGGAAATTAATAAAGCCCTGTCTCTTTCTGAGGAGGATGGCAGAAAAATTGTGCCTGAGAGAGATTTCAGCGGTCATGGAACAGCAGTCCTTGGGATTGCGGCGGGAAATGGAAGAGCGTCGGATGGCGTGAACAGGGGAGTAGCCTATGAAAGTGACCTTTTGGTTGTAAAGCTTGGGATACCCCGTGAGGATTCTTTTCCCAGAACTACAGAGCTGATGCAGGGAATTGATTACCTGGTAAAGCAGTCTCTGGCTCTGGGACAGCCGATGGCGCTGAACCTCAGTTTCGGAAATAATTACGGAAGCCATACAGGAGACAGTCTTCTGGAAACCTATATTGATAATGCGGCAGGAGTGGGCAGGATTTCTGTTTGTGCAGGTACAGGGAATAACGGAAATGATAATCTACATACAGGCGGAAGAATTGGAACAGGAGAGGTGCAGGAAATCGAATTTGGTGTCAGTCCCTATGAACCGGTTCTTAATATCCAGCTCTGGAAGTCCTATTCAGATGAGATGGAAATTTATGTCGAGAGTCCTTCCGGAGACAGAATCGGTCCTCTTTACGAGGATCTGGGAGCATGGCGTTATCGTCTGGAAAATACGGAGCTTTTGATTTATTACGGGAAACCGGGACCGTTTCAGATTACGCAGGAGATATACATAGACTTTATTCCTACAGGAAGCTACGTTGACAGCGGTGTATGGAAAATTGTTTTACGGGGAGTAAAAATTAAGGAAGGGGAATACCATCTCTGGCTTCCGGGAGGAAATGTTCTGAATCCGCAGACTGGATTTTTTCTGCCCAGGGCAGAGGGCACTTTGACGATTCCGTCAACCTCTGCCAAAGTCATCACAGTAGGAGCTTATGATTCCAGACTGAATGCGTATGCTGATTTTTCAGGCAGAGGCAGCCGTTTTCTTCCTTTTCGGAAGCCCGATCTTGCAGCTCCGGGGGTAAACATTACAGCGCCCCGTGCAGGAGGGGGCTATGCCGGATTTACGGGAACCTCATTTGCTGCGCCCTTTGTCACAGGAAGCGCAGCTCTTCTCATGGAATGGGGAATCACAGAGAAAAACGACCCCTATCTCTTTGGAGAAAAAATCAAAGCCTATCTCCGCCGCGGCGCCCGCCCCTTACCCGGGTTTGAGGAATATCCCAATCCGGAGGTGGGATATGGGGCGCTGTGTGTGAAGGAAAGTCTCCCATAGGTTCTCTTTCCGATATATGGAGAAAATTTGTATACAATGTATAAGACAGTCTAAAAAAACACATTTAATCTGGAAAATATAGCTAGTATGTGTTATACTAAATTGTACTAATGCAAAGCTTGCTTATTTGATTATTATTATTTTTTTCAGTGTGCAGAGGCGGAGGAAGTAATAACGACAAATGGCGGAGGATTTGTGTATCAAACTGATAAGGAAGGTGAGCAATTGGAAAACTACACCAAGTATAAGTTAAAAAGTAGCGATGAACTGGCAGCGTTATTAGCTGATAAAGACAATCTGTTCGTTGTTGCCTGCAACAAGTGCTTCAAAGAATTTGAAACTATTGACGAACCGGAATGTGGCGAATTTATTGAGTTTGCTGCAGCACAGGGCAAGACAGTCACAGGCAGCATGAAGGTTGATTTCTTATGTAATAAGAGAGCAACAGAGAAGAAATTACAGGATGCGATTCCGGAAGGAACAGAACATGTTGTTGTAATTTCCTGTGGACTCGGAATTCAGACAGTTGCAGATCTGGCAGGCAAGCCAATCGTTGCAGCCAGTGATTCCCTGAATTATACAGGACATCACGGTATGGCTCTGACAAAGAAAACATGTGATGCCTGCGCCCAGTGTTATCTGAATATCACTGGCGGTATCTGCCCGATCGTTGACTGTTCCAAGAGCCTTGTCAACGGACAGTGCGGCGGTGCAAAGAATGGTAAATGTGAAGTGGACGGAGAGAAGGACTGTGCATGGGAGAAAATTTACAGAAGACTTGAGAAACAGGGTCGTCTGGAAGAATTTTTAAACCAGCCGGTACAGATGCGCGACTACTCCAAGACAAACTTCAAGGTGATCAATGACTATGTGAAAGCAATCCGTGAAGAGAGATTCGCAGGCTATGATGGAGGTGTTCATCCGTCAGAACGTAAGGAACTCAGCGAACATATCGCTCTTGAGAGATTCCCTGAGCCTAAGACAGTTGTTATTTCCATGTCACAGCACCTTGGCGCTCCAGCTAATCCAATCGTTGAGGTTGGAGATTATGTAAAAGTCGGACAGAAGGTTGGTGAAGCTTCCGCATTTATCAGCGCTCCTGTTCATTCAAGTGTCAGCGGAACTGTTGTTGCAGTAGAACCTCGTATGCATGCCACAAGAGGGGCAGAGGTTATGGCTGTAGTCATTGAATCCGATGGCAAAAATACTCTGCATGAATCTGTAAAACCGAATAAAGATTATAAAGACCTTACACCGGATGAGATTATTGAAATCGTAAAAGAAGCCGGAATCGTAGGTATGGGCGGTGCCGGATTCCCGACCTCTGTCAAGCTGAAACCAAACAAGCCAATCGATGCAGTTATCCTTAACGGATGTGAGTGTGAACCGCTTCTGACTGCTGACCACAGAGTGCTTCTTGAGTTTGCAGATGACATCATTTATGGTCTTCAGGCTATGCTTAAGACTGTTGATGCGGAAAAAGGTATCATTGTAATCGAAGATAATAAACCGGATGCAATCGAGCTTATGAAAGCGAAAGTTGCAGATATTGAAAATATTGAAGTAGAAGTAGCAAGAACCAAATACCCGCAGGGCGCTGAAAAAACTCTTATCAAACGCGTTACAGGCAAATCTGTACCACGTGGAGGACTGCCGGCAGATGTAGGTGTTGTTGTAAGTAATATCAGTACTGTTAAGGCTATTTCCGATGCAATCCAGAAAGGTATGCCTCTGATTGAGCGTGTTGCAACTGTAACCGGTGAAAAGATTAAGAAACCGGGCAATTACATAGTAAAAATCGGTACGAATGTACAGGAACTGATTGACTACTGCGGTGGTACCACAGATGACGACGTTCTCATTAAGATGGGCGGTCCTATGATGGGATTTGAACTGAAAGATCTGAACGTACCTATGATGAAAGGCTCCAACGGTATTATCGCCATTGATACAGACGAGACACAGCCTCTGGAATGTATCAAGTGCGGACGTTGTGTGGATGTCTGTCCAATGGAACTTTCACCGCTGTATTTTGCGAAGCTGGCTGATCAGGAAGACTGGCTGGGCATGAAAGACAGAAATGTTATGGACTGTGTAGAGTGCCGTTGCTGCGAATTCATCTGTTCATCCAAGATTCCGTTAGTAACTAAGATCAAAGCCGGTAAAAATGCGATAAGGGGGATGAAGTAAGATGTTAATTACCGAATTAAAATCCAAAGAAACCATCGCATCACTGGTTAATGGAAAAAATGTTTTTATCATTAACTGCCAGGGATGTAAAGAAGTTCATTTCCCTGAAAAAGAATCCGTAAATCTCCAGAGAGAGCTGGCTGCTGACGGAAGACTTACAGGTGTTATCACAACAGACTATATCTGTAATGTTGAGAATATGAAGCTTCGTCTCAAAAAACACATGGACGAGATTGAAGAAGCAGATGTTGTGCTTGTTCTTTCCTGCGGTGTTGGCGTACAGACAATTGCGGAATATCTTGAAAATAAAACTGTATATGCAGCCTGCGATACCATCCGCGTACCTGGTTTCCAGGGAGTGACTCCTCTGGAGTACAAATGTGACCAGTGCGGCGAATGTTATCTGAACTTAACCGGTGGCATCTGCCCGATTACTGCCTGCTCCAAGAGTCTTGTCAACGGACAGTGCGGCGGTTCCAAGAACGGTAAATGTGAAGTGGACGGCGAAATGGAATGTGGATGGGAGCGCATCTACAGACGTCTCGAAGAAATCGGACGTCTGGATTTGGTGAAGTGCCCGACACAGATCCGTAACTACGCAACAGATGACGAAGTGTCCAAGTAAAACAACGGTTAAAATTTATATAGAGTAGGAGCAAAATAGAATGAAAATTACTGAATTATTTGAACGTGGTGAATTTGTAGTTTCTGCGGAAGTAGGACCGCCGAAAGGAATTCATATTGAAGGTTTGCTTGAAGAAGCAAAGACATATTTAAGTGGTATCACGGCTGTGAACGTAACAGATAATCAGTCCTCCGTTATGCGTCTGGGCTCTCTGGCAACATGTAAAGCTTTAAAAGATGAAGGTCTTACTCCAATCTTCCAGCTTACCTGCCGTGACAGAAACCGTATTGCTCTGCAGTCTGACCTTTTAAGCGCTGCTATGTTAGGAATTGAGAATCTTCTTCTCTTAACAGGCGACCATACAAAAATGGGTGATCACCCACAGGCGAAACCGGTATTTGACCTTGATTCTGTTTCTCTGATTCACACGGTAAAACAGTTAGAATCAGGCTATGACCTGGGTGGAAACGAACTGGTTGGAGAACCGCCTAAATTTGCCAAAGGTGCAGTAGTATCTCCTTGCAGCGATTCTGTTGATGCACAGCTTGCCAAGATGGAACGTAAGGTTCGCGCTGGCGCTGACTACTTCCAGACACAGGCTGTTTATGAACCTGAGAAATTTATCAAATTTATGGAAAAAGCAAAACAGTTCGGTAAACCGGTACAGCTTGGTATCGTAATTCCGAAATCTGTTGGAATGGCAAGATTCATGAATGCGAATGTAGCAGGTGTTCATGTTCCGGAAGAGATGATTGAAGAGCTGAAAGCAGATAAAGAAAAGACAAAAGCAGGAATCACAGGTGTAGAGATTGCCGCACGTATCATTAGAGAGTGTAAGCCATACTGCCAGGGTGTACATATCATGGCTCTCGGCTGGGAATCTAAAGTGCCGGAAATCCTGAAACTTGCCGGAATCTGATAACTTCATAAAATAAGAGGCATAAAAAGAACTCCTTCTATGGGTAATGTGATAATATTCACGAAAGTCCATAGAGGGAGTTTTTTAAATATTTTCCAAAATATAATCTGCAAGCTTTTCTGCCTGAAAGGATACTCCGTCCACAATCGGGTGGACGTGATGGCAGTTTCCGCAAAGATGGAGCCATTCGGGCAGAGCATTTAAGTCAGGAGCAGTCTCCCACAGAGCCGGGAAGAAGTTCTGAATCAGGGTACGGTCCGGAATCAGCCCTGCGGCGATAACTAGAAGAGAACACTCCACACGGCGAAGGGTATTGGTGGGGATATCCAAAAGGGTGACTGCTTCGATGTGTGGATAACCGTGAATTTCGATTAGTCTGGTACGGAGAAACAGGGGAATCTGAAAAGCTTCCAGACAGTTTATGCGGTTTCTTAAAAGAGCAGGACTTTTGTCTGCGATTTCTGTCATACAGATGACTTTTTTGCCGCATAAAGACAGGCGTCTGGCGAGAATCATTCCAATGTCACCGCTTCCGATGATAACAGCTCTGTCACCGATATCCTTATGGTGGATATTTATGAGTTTCTGGGCTTCTCCGGCGGTAAAAATTCCGGCGGGTCTTGTGCCGCTGACACCCAGACTTCCAAGGGCTCGTTCCGTACAGCCGGAAGCAAGAATAAGGTGCAAAAAAGAACAGGTCCGGATACCTTCAGTATTTGAAAAGGTGATGGTCTTATCCGGAGACACTTCAAGAACCTCTGTACAGAGAAGGATTTGAACAGAAGTTTTTTTTAGCTGCTGTTCCAGTCGTCGGGCGTATTCCGTACCGGTGAGGTCTTCACCGAAATAGGAAAGACCGAATCCGTGGTGAATGCACTGACAGAGAACTCCGCCGAGAGTATCTCCACGGTCAATCAGGAGAATCCTTGATTGTGGACTGCATTTCCAGATACGACAGGCAGCAGTCATTCCGGCAGCGCCGCCGCCGATGATTACGAAATCAAACTGCGTCATGTCAAGTCTCCTTTGAGAAAGTAAGAATCACTGCTGTCTTTGCAGATTTCGGAAATCGGTTTCTCAAGTTCCCGGGCGAGCAGTCTGGTAATCTCATAAGAGCACCGACTTCCCTGACAGGCTCCCATTCCGCTTCCGCACCGACGTTTCACGCCATCGACTGTTTTGGCTCCGCGGGAAATAGCATCCCGAATCTCCCCTTCGGAAACCTGTTCACAGCGGCAAATAATTTTTCCGTAGGAAGGGTCTTTTTGAATGCAGGAAGTCTTCTCTGAAATAGAAAGACGACGCATACACACCGGACTTTCTCGTCTGGGATGGAAGTTCGGGTTCAGAGGAGGATTTCCAAGAACCGGAAGAAGCTGCCTGACAATGTACTTTGCCAGCTCTTCACAGCAGGTAAGCCCCGGCGTCTTAATTCCGATAAGGCTGATAAAAGCGGGGCAGTCTTTTGGCTGGTCTATCACAAAGCTGTGAATACTTCTGGGACTTCGGATAATTTCCAGATTCTCCCCCTGAGAAACCTCGAAAGGATTGGGTCTTATGGAGGCGAAGTTTCTAATAACTGAAGAAAGAGGAAGTTCAGGAAGAAGTTCTCCAAGACATTTTTCCAGAAACGCAAGACCATCAGAAGAGGTTGAGAAGTCATCGCGCTCACAATCTCCCTGAGCGGAGGGGCCGGCGAGAAGATTTCCGTTCACAGTAGGAACAAGAGTGAGTCCCTTGCCCTTTTCTTCCGGTTCCTCAAAAATAATATGGGAGAGAAAACCCTTCACAGTTTTGTCGAAGATGAAGTAGTCGGCTTTTTCCGGATAAATCCGCACAGAGGGAGGGAGCAGCAGCTCACGGACTCTGTCGGCGTACACCCCTGCACAGTTGAGGATTCCTCTGGCTGTTATGACTTCTGTTTTGGAAGATTTCGGGGCAGAGGTGTCAGAGACAGTGATACGAAATCCTTCGTTCGTTTTTTCAATGTCTGTCACTTTTGCAGAAAGGCGGATTTCACAGCTGTTTTCCAAAGCGTTTTCAAGGGCTGCGATGCCGATTTCCCAAGGTTGAACAGTGGCGGTATTGGGGCTGTACAGTCCCATATAGATTTCTCCTGCAAGGTGTGGCTCCAGAGCGTGCGCTTCCTCACCGGAAATCAGTTCCAGACCCGAAACATGGTTTTGAAGTCCGTTTTCGTACTTCTTTTTCAGAACTTCAGCGCCTCTGGGGCCGTGGCAGAGCATCAGGGAACCGCATTGGGAAATGGGAACTCCCAGTTCCTCGCACAGAAAAGGAAAATTCACATTTCCTTTTACGCAGAGACTGCTTTTCAGTGTGTCGGGTTTATTGTCGTAACCTGCATAAATAATGGCAGTATTTGCTCTGGAAATTCCCATGCAGACGTCGTTTTCTTTCTCGATAAGCAGAACTTTAAGCTGGTACCGGGTGAGGGTTCGGGCTGCCATACAGCCCAGAACACCTCCGCCGATGACACAGACATCTGCCTGAAATGTGCTACTCATATCTTATGGTTCCCGGATGTTCCAGAGTGTATCCTCCAAGCTGTTCCAGACGTTCCCGGAAAGCGTCGCTTTTCAGGATAGAAAGCAGTT
>Juniper_p2__coassemble_1194_pt1 | contig 28382 bp, 24 predicted proteins | sample Juniper_p2__metabat2_high_PE_037 | metagenome-assembled genome bin Juniper_p2 | reverse complement strand
GTACTTACCCTTTTGCCTGAGCTGCTTCGCGGATTGAGCGATTACCGTATGCTTTTCTATGCGATTGTCCTGATTGTTATGATGCTTCTCAACTGGGCGCCTAAGGCGATTGAGTGGAGAGAGAGCCTTGTGCAGAAGATATTTAAAAAGAATGGAAAGGAGGCATAAATCATGGCAATGCTTGATGTAAATCACTTGAATATTTCTTTCGGCGGTCTTCATGCAGTGGATGATTTCCATGTCTCTATTGAAAAAGGACAGCTCTACGGTCTGATCGGACCCAATGGAGCTGGAAAGACCACCATTTTCAATCTTTTAACAGGAGTATATAAACCGGATGTGGGCAAAATCCTTCTGGACGGTGTGGATATCACAGGTAAAAAGACGATTGATATCAATAAGGCGGGAATTGCCAGAACCTTCCAGAATATCCGTTTATTTGATAAGTTGACGGTGCTTGATAATGTAAAGGCAGCGCTTCACGAGCATAATAAATACGGGGTACTCACAGGAATCCTTCGTCTGCCGAAATATTTTCAGACAGAGAAACGAATGGATGAGGAGGCGATGGAGCTTCTGAAGGTTTTTGATCTTGATAAAGAAGCGCAGACTCTGGCTTCCAACCTTCCTTACGGCAAACAGAGAAAGCTTGAGATTGCAAGAGCTCTTGCAACGAAACCCAAGCTACTTCTTCTGGATGAGCCTGCGGCAGGAATGAACCCCAATGAGACAGTGGAACTGATGGATACAATCCGTTTCGTCAGAGACCACTTTGACATGACAATTCTTCTTATCGAGCATGATATGAAGCTGGTATCCGGAATCTGTGAGAGACTGACGGTACTGAATTTCGGTCACGTACTTGCGCAGGGAGAGACTTCTGAGGTTCTTCACAATCCGGAGGTTGTCAAGGCATATCTGGGAGAATAAGGAGGAAGAAGCATGGCTTTACTTGAAGTAAAAGATATTGAGGTTTACTATGGAATGATTCAGGCACTCAGGGGTGTTTCCTTCGAGGTAAACAAGGGAGAGGTTGTAGCGCTTATCGGTGCTAACGGTGCAGGCAAAACAACAACTCTGCATACCATTACAGGGCTTCTTCGTGCAAAATCAGGACATATTCTTTTTAACGGAAATGATATTTCCAAAGTACCGGCGCATAAAATAGTGACAATGGGAATGGCACATGTGCCGGAAGGACGCCGCGTATTTGCAAATATGTCTGTGCTCCAGAATCTTAAAATGGGTGCATATACACGAAAGGATAAAAACGAGATAGAAGCGACAATTCAGAAAGTATATAAGCATTTTCCTCGTCTTCAGGAGAGGCAGAATCAGATGGCAGGTACTTTGAGCGGTGGAGAACAGCAGATGCTTGCAATGGGACGGGCATTGATGAGCCAGCCGAGTATTATCCTTATGGACGAGCCATCTATGGGACTTTCCCCGATTTTTGTAAATGAGATTTTTAATATTATCAAAGAGGTAAGCGAGAGCGGAACTACGGTTCTTCTGGTAGAACAGAATGCGAAGAAAGCCCTTTCCATTGCAGACAGAGCTTATGTTCTGGAAACCGGAAAGACCACACTTGAAGGAAATGCAGGTGACCTTCTAAATGATGAATCTGTACAGAAAGCGTACCTTGGTGAATAGCAGAAGAAGGCAATCAGAGTGGAGGGATTTTTCATGGAAAATTATGTAGTTACCATTGCGAGGCAGTACGGAAGCGGCGGACGCACCGTAGGTCAGATGCTGGCAGAAAGATTGGGTATTTCGTATTACGATAAAGAAATCGTACATATGGCATCTGATGAGAGCGGAATTGATGTGAAGCTGTTTGGTCAGGTAGAAGGCGGAGCAAGTGTACGCCCTTCTATTTTCAGTAAGAGCGGTCTTTATAAAGGCGGACTGATTCCTCCGGGAAGCAGGGAATTTATTTCAGATGAGAACCTTTTTAATTATCAGGCAAAGGTTGTCAATGACCTTGCCGAAAAAGAGTCGTATGTTGTGGTAGGACGTTGTGTAAATTATGTATTTAAAGACAGGCCGAATACCCTTCGTGTATTTGTTCATGCGCCCTGGGATTTCCGTATTGAAAAATCCATGGAAAAAATCAGCGGTACTGAGGAAGATGTAGCAAAATTCCTTATGAAAGATGACAAAAGGAAGCAGGATTACTATAAGCGTTTCGCAGGCGGCGTATGGAATGATGCGACCAATTATGATTTATGTTTAAACAGCGGCAAGCTGGGTTTTGAAAAATGTGTAGACGCTATTATTGCACAGATGAAGATTATGGGAATGTTGTAAATTATGGATTTATTTGAATATGCAAAATCAAAAACAATGGAGAAGGAATCTCCATTAGCTTCAAGACTGCGTCCGACCACTTTAGAAGAAGTGGTTGGGCAGCAGCATATTGTGGGAAAAGATAAATTATTATATCGCGCGATCAAAGCTGACAAGCTCACATCTGTTATCTTTTACGGTCCTCCGGGGACAGGAAAAACGACTCTTGCCAAGGTGATCGCCAATACAACAAGTGCTAATTTTACCCAGATTAATGCGACAGTGGCCGGAAAGAAGGATATGGAAGAAGTTGTGCGTCAGGCGCAGAGTGACCTTGGAATGTATGGGAAAAAGACCATTCTCTTTATCGACGAGATTCATCGCTTCAATAAAGGACAGCAGGATTATCTTCTTCCTTTTGTGGAGGATGGTACGATTATTTTAATTGGTGCCACCACCGAAAATCCGTATTTCGAGGTAAATGGAGCTCTTCTTTCACGTTCTATTGTATTTGAGCTGAAATCTCTGGAGACAGAGGAAGTGAAAGAATTGATTCTTCGTGCGGTCAATGACCCTGTAAAGGGGATGGGAAGTTATGGCGCACGGATTGATGAGGATGCGCTGGAATTTCTGGCAGATATGGCAGGAGGAGACGCAAGAAGCGCTTTAAATGCCATTGAACTTGGAATTTTGACTACACCGAGAGACGAGAATGGAAAAATCCATGTTACTCTGGATGTAGCTTCTGAATGTATCCAGAAACGAGTGGTACGTTATGATAAAAACGGAGATAACCATTACGATATTATTTCTGCTTTTATCAAAAGTATGCGCGGGTCAGACCCAGATGCGGCTGTTTATTATCTGGCGAAGATGCTCTATGCAGGTGAGGACGTGAAGTTCATTGCGCGAAGGATTATGATTCTTGCTTCCGAGGATATCGGAAATGCAGATCCTCAAGCTCTTTTGGTAGCTGTGGCAGCAGCGCAGGCTGTAGAGAGGGTGGGAATGCCGGAATCTCAGATTATTCTGTCTCAGGCAGTAGCCTATATGGCCTGTGCACCAAAAAGCAATGCTGCTGTCAATGCCATTGCAGACGCTATGGATTCTGTTAAAAAGAAAAAAACCACAGTACCGACTCATCTTCAGGATGCTCACTATGGCGGGCATGAGAAGCTGGGACATGGAATTGGCTATAAATATGCTCATAATTATCGGAACCATTATGTAAAACAGCAATACCTGCCGACAGAGATTGCGGATGAAAAGTTTTATATCCTTTCCGACATGGGATATGAAAAGATTCTGAAAGAACATATGAACAGAATAAAAAAAGAAGCAGAGGAATAAATCCCTGCTTCTTTTTTATGGAGGAGCCTACAGAAGCTCCTCCATTATTTTGTCATATATTTCCTGACTTTTTCCGGACCATTTCCTGCACATGGACTTGGCGGCTTCCAGATTAGGGGCTGCCATGGTCAGGTCAATGAGAGAGGTATTTTTTTCGATAAGCTGGCAGTGAACAGTGTAGCTTCCCTGAGCGGAAATATAGTAGTCAGCAGGCGTGATAATGCGCTCGGCAGCCTCATATCCGCCGGATTTCAGATAGTCCTTGACTTCTCTGCGGATTTCAGGAGATAAGTCCTGCTGGAAATAAGAGAGAGTTTTTCTGCCTTCTTCCGTGAGATTATAGTGGGATACATTAGAGCGGGTCACTTTTTCAATCAGCTCAGATTCCACCAGCTCGGAAATTGCCTGCTGGAGATGGAAATAATTCGTGTATTCTTTTTCAAGAATAAATTCCGAAATCTGGGAATTGGTCAGGCTGTTCTCGGAATGCTGCAGCATATAGAGAACAATCAGCTTATAAACAGTAAAAGGTGTAGCCATATATACCTCCTTTGGAAAAGTCTGTTACAGCGCTTTTCCCTGATAACTCTGTCTCCTGCTCATCTCGTGATGAAGAAGATTCAGTACCTCGCGTTTGCGGCTTGCCCACAGTGGGGCAATCAGTAAATCCTTCGGTCCGTCTCCGGTGATACGGTGAATCACAAGATCGGGACGAAGATGTTCCAGACAGTCGATGAGAAGATCGATATATTCGTCTCTTTCATAGGTCTGAAATATATGGTTTTCGTAATCAAAAGCCAGATCCGTGCCTTTGAGAACATGAAGAAGTTGAAGCTTGATTCCCTGAATATCCTGCCGGTTTAAATATTCCATTGTTGCAAGAATATCGTCGTGGCTTTCTTTGGGAAGTCCGAGAATTGTGTGGACAATGACTTCGATTCCTTCTCTCCGAAGATTTCTGACAGCATTTTCAAAGACTTCAAGTTTATATCCGCGGCGGATATAGACTGCAGTCTGTGGATGAATCGTCTGCAGCCCCAGTTCTATCCATATGGGCTTTCTCTCATTAAGCTCTGACAAAAGGGATATGACCTCATCTCCCAGACAGTCGGGTCTTGTTCCAATAGAAAGAGCGACAACTTTCGGATGGGAGATTGCCTCTGTGAAAATTTTTCTAAGATATTCCACAGGGGCATAGGTATTGGTATATGCCTGAAAATAGGCGATATACTTTTCAATGGGGCGTTTCTGTGAAAGAATGGCAATCTGGCTGTCAATCTGCTCTGTGATGGAGAGGCTTGCAGACGCTGCAAAGTCGCCGCTTCCCCCCTCGCTGCAGAAAATACAGCCTCTTGTGCCGATTTTTCCATCTCTGTTGGGACAGGACATCCCGCCGTTTAAGGTGACTTTGTAGACCTTTTCCCCGAAACGCTCCCGGAGCATATAGTCAAGGGAATGGTAAGGTTTTTCTTTCCACTTTCTCATACAGGGTCATTTAAAGGCTCATCCTGAGCGTCCTCTTCCTTTGGAATATAATTGTCAAAGATTCTTACAAGGAAATGACCGTTTAAGTAAGCAATCACAGCAGGTCCCATTATAAGCAGCAGCATAAGACAGATTGACTGAAGCTGGAGGGAGGGAATAAAGAAAGTACCAATTGGGAGCAGTGTAATCACCAGCATTACAAAGGTGTAAGGAAGATGACGGATGGACATCAGGAACGCATTGATGAATGTGTGCTTGATGGTGTTATAAAATTTCGCAAGTACAGGGTAAATGTACAGGAATACCAGCATATAAAGCAGGAGAAATGCAATGAAAACAACGAAAAGACCGTTATAGAGCTTGCCTGACATCCTCTTTACAATGTTGATATCCAGAAATAGCATAAGACCCACCACAAGCATGATCAGGTTGATGATTGTCGCTTGTCTGAAATTTTCTTTAAAAGATTTAAAGAAACTTTTTACAATATAGGATTCTTCATTTCTTACCATCTTCATGGTGACATAGTGAAGGGCCGTAAGTGAAGGTCCGATTGTCACGATAGGAAGACAGCACAGGATGCAGAGAAGGTTCAAAATAATCAGGTCTGCAACCTTTCCCATGAACGTGAAGAATTTGTTGTCCATGTTAAATAATCTGCCCATTAATAATAACAACTCCTTTTACTTTAGTATTTCGTGCCGGAATGGGTGTCGGCACAGCATGTCATTAGATAAGTATAACGAAATCAGCCGGAAAAAGCAATTGAAAAGGGGAATATTTCACAAATTTCGTTATCACTCGAAGGAGCTTCTACGATATAAGAAGCTGGTCTACGGTTACAAAATCATAACCCTTTCCGGATAGTTCATCCGCGATGCGGAGAGCTGCATCCACAGAGGTTTTGAAGCCGTCGTGCATGAGAATGATGGCACCGTCATAGATTTGAGATTCCACGATTTGGCTTATGCTGTCCGGATTCTTTGTTTTCCAGTCCAGAGTATCAATATCCCAGAATACGGGAAACATGGTAACGGAAAAATCAAGGTTTTTTCTCCATGCGCCGAAGGGCGGCCGGACGTAGGAGGGATAAGTTCCTGTAATTTTAAAGATTTCATTGCTTGTTTTTTCAATTTCTTCTTTTGCGGTGCGCTCGGAAACCCTGTCTAACTGTACATGATTATAGGTATGGTTTCCGATAAGATGACCGTCAGCCTGAATGCGTTCTACCAGATCTTCGTTTCCAGGAATATTTTGCCCATAAGAAAAAAGGTGGCATGGATTCCACGCTCTTTCAGACCGTCAAGGAGGAGGGGCGTATATTTCCGGCTTGGCCCGTCGTCAAAGGTAAGACTGACTTTTGGGGATTCCAGCCCTCTTTCCACTGTCTGTTCCATAAGTCTGAGCATACCCTTTCCGGAAACTGTTAAAGCCGCTTTTTTTCGAAAATTCTGACCGGCAGATTCGGGAATTGCCAGAAACAGCAGTACAACAGGAAAAAGAAAGATAATATATTTCCAATACTTCAAGACAGTCTCCTGTTATGCAGAGAAGTTCTTGGTTTTATTATATGAGAGGATTTTGGGGATAGACATTGGAGCAGAGAACCGGACAGAAAGTGCCGGTCTGTTTCTTCTTTATGCTGGTTTTCAACAGACTATAAAAAATAATCGAAAGAAAATACTGCGTTGGTTTTAAATTTGTGGTAAAATTTTGTTATTATATACAGAAAATCAAAAATAACGGAGCGATATTATGAAAAAGAAAACAATGATGGCGTTGGGCGCTACTATGGCTGTGGTGATGCTGCTTCTTTATATAACAGGCGACCTGTATTATAAAAGTCTGATGGAAGAAACATTCAGGGAAAGTCAGGACAGCCACAGGTATACATATAAATTCGATATGATCGTGGAAAATCAGGAGTCTGCATTCTGGCAGGAGGTTTATAAAAGTGCCAGAAAAAACGCTGCAAAGAATGACGTTCTTCTGGAGCTTAAAGGCGCAGGATGGAAGACAGATTATGATAAGATAGACTTTATGAATATGAGTATTGCCTCTCAGCCGGATGGAATTATTCTGGAATATAACGGGGAACCGGGACTGAAAGAAAAAATTGACGAAGCGGCAGACCAGGGAATTCCTGTAGTCACTGTAATGAACGATGCGGGAAGAAGCAGACGGCAGAGTTTTATCGGAGTCAGCGAATATCAGCTTGGTACCGCATATGGGGAACAGGTTGTCAGATACATGGACGAAAATACAGAAAACATTTTGATTCTTGTAAATCGGGAAATTGATGATATGAGCAGAAGTCATCTCTATACACAGATTATGAATGCAGTTACCCGTAATGTAAAAAGAGAGCAGAGAATTGATGTGCGCATGGAGAACCTGCTGCCTGCAGGAAGCTTTGAGACCGAAGAAGCCATCTCTGATCTTTTTCAGAAATCAGAGGAAATACCGGATATTTTAATCTGTATGGATGAAGAGACAACAGAATGTGTACGCCAGTCTGTCCTCAACTTTAATTTGGCGGGAAAGGTGAAAATCATAGGGTACTATATATCCGAAGATATCCTTTCTGCTGTGGAAAAAGGCATTATTTCCGTTACCTGCAATGTGGATACAGAGCAATTGGGCAGGTACAGCGTAGAAGCGCTGACAGATTATCTGAAGGAAGGGCGTTCCAGCTCCTACTACAGCGTAGATTTAAGTTTTGTGGGAAAAGATGACGTAGACAGAATCAGAAGGGAGGCAATTGCCAATGAAACAGATCAGGTGGAGTAATTTTTCCCTTGCCAGCAAGATTGTCATTGAAGTCAGTGTAATTGCCGGGATTCTTTTCGCCATGAACGTGGGATTCTATATGAGAATCAACCGTTCCATGCAGATGGTAGATAAGGTTTATATGACAAATGCGGATATTACGCAGCTTGCTCAGGCATTCGAGGAAGTACAGGATAATGTATATCGCTATCTTAAAGTAAAAAGCTCTCAGGCATTGAATGATTATTATCAGAGCGAGGGAAACTACAGAGAACTTCTGGGAAAGCTAAATGGGGACAATATCAGTGATTCCGGAAAAATTCTCGAAAAAAATATTCGTAAAATGTCGGAAACCTATCTGGAATATACAGCGCAGACAGTTGCAGCCAAGCGTGGCAGAAACGTGGAAAAATATAAAAAAAGCTACGACAGCGCAACGGAGCTTTATTATTATATCCAGTCGGCAGTAGATGAATTGAACAAGCAGCAGTTTAAGGTAAACTCCAGTACCTATGCGTCACTTCGAAGAGTCATGAATTATCTGGAGGTCAGCAATACAGTTTTTATGATCGTTGTAGTGGCAGGAGGCGTATTCCTTCTTATTTTTTCCACAAGGGACATGTTCCGGCCTCTTACAAATATGTCGGAGACAGCAGCTCTTGTAGGACAGGGGAACTTCAATATGAAAATGCCGGATACAGACGCTCAGGATGAGCTGGGGGTGGTAACCAGAGCGTTTAATACTATGGTGGAGAGTCTTGGTATTTATATGGAAAAAACAAAGGCGAGCATGGAGAAGGAACAGCAGATGATGGAGAGAGAGCTTTTGATGGAAAATCATCTCAAGGAAGCTCAGCTCAAATATCTGCAGTCTCAGATCAATCCTCATTTTCTTTTTAATTCTCTCAATGCAGGCGCTCAGCTTGCAATGATGGAGGATGCAGAAAAAACAGGGATTTTTCTTGGAAAAATGGCGGATTTTTTTCGCTATAATGTAAAGAAAGGCGAGGAGGATGCCACTCTTGAGGAGGAACTGGACGCAGTTGATAACTATATCTATATCCTGAACGTGCGCTTCGCAGGAGACATACATTTCACCAAGGAAGTGGATGCAGAGGTGGAAAACGTCCGCGTACCAAGTATGATTCTGCAGCCTGTTGTGGAAAACGCGGTGAATCACGGAATCCGGGACATTGACTGGGAAGGCCATATTGACCTTAAAGTATGCAGACAGGAGGAACTTCTGGAAATCAGCATCCGTGACAATGGCAAAGGTATGACGCAGTCTCAGATTGAAAAGGTTCTTTCCGGACAGGCGGGGGCAGATACACAGCAGAGCGATTCCACAGGAATCGGAATGAACAATGTAATCAGCCGTCTGGAATTGTATTATGCGCAGGAAGGGCTTATGAATATTTACAGTGAAGGGGAAGGAAAGGGAACCGAGGTTGTGATAACGGTCCCTCTTTGTAAGGAGATTTGAAATGTACAGAGTTTTACTGGCAGACGATGAGGGAATCATGCTGGAATCCCTTAAAAGTATTATTGAGAGCAATTTTGGAAAAGAATGTGAAATCCATCTGGCAAAAACAGGCCGCGCTGTAGTGGAACAGGCTCAGACCTATCCGCCTGACATCTGCTTTATGGATATCCAGATGCCGGGAATCAGCGGTATTCAGGCAATACGGGAGATTCAGAAATTTAACAAATCCATAGTTTTTGTCATTATTACAGCCTATGATAAATTTAATTATGCAAAGGAAGCGGTAAACCTTGGAGTAATGGAATTTGTCACCAAGCCTGTAAATAAAAAGAAGATTGTTGAAATCTGTACAAGAGCTATGGAGCGGGTAGACGAAGAGCGGCAGAGAAGAAGCGACGACCTTCGTATCAGGGAAAAGCTGGAAACAGTAGTTCCGATGATTGAGAGCGGATATATCAACAATCTGCTTCTTCAGGACGATTTCCAGACTTATCAGGACAATTACCGCGAGCTTCTGGATATTAAAGAAGAGAACGGATACATGATTGTTACAGAGTTCGGAGATTCATTTGAGGATGGAATCCTGACAAATGCAGTAGGTTCAAGTGTTAAGGCTAATAAATTTTATTCAACCTTCCGGGAAATTGCGCAGGGTTTTTTTGACTGTCTTGTAGGTCCTATTATGGGAAATCGCATTGTACTTCTTGTACCCTGTGGAGAAACCCTTGAGGAATATGAAACAAGAGTAGAAATCGTCACAAGGGCAAGGAACATGGTACATAAGCTGGAAAGCCGCATAGACAGCAAGTTCCGCTGCGGCATCGGCAGAGTGAAAAGTCTGGCGGGAGGCACAATGAAGGAATCCTTCCGGGAGGCTGTCCTTGCTTTAAGAGAAAGCACCAGCCATGTGGTTCACATTGAAGATATTCCGGCAGTGCAGAAATACGACGGAGAATATCCGCAGGAGCTGGAGAACCGCTATAAGAAACATGTTCTGGAAAAGGATGCGGCAGGCGCAATGAGCAGCGCGGAGCTTTTCTTTGACTGGATGATGGGGATTTCCGGCGTCCGCAGAGAGGATGTGGAGATTAAAGTGCTTGAACTTATCATCGAGCTTGAGAAAAAGGCATTTTATGCAGGCTCCATGAAATACAGCTTCAGTTACAGAGGCAGCTATATCAGGGAAATCCAGAGCTGTCCTGATTTTGGCGCACTCAGGGAATGGTTCCTGAAGAAAACAAGAGAAATCTGCAGCAACATGGAAAATGCAAGAGAAAAAGAAGCGGTCACAATCATTGAAAAAGCAAAAAATTATATTAACGAAAATTTTCAAAAGGATATTTCACTGGATCTGGTATCAAGGGAGGTGGATATCAGTCCGTATTATTTCAGCAAGCTCTTTAAACAGGAGACAGGAAATAACTTTATTGAATATCTCACAGAGGTGAGACTTCGCAATGCAAGGGAACTGCTGAAAAACTCACAGTATTCCATAAAGGAAATCTGCGCGGAATCAGGTTACGGAGATCCCAATTATTTCAGCAGGATTTTCAAAAAATATGAGGGTGTTACTCCAAGTGAATTCAGAGAAAGGCTGGAATAAATATGAAAGGGATAAATATAGCAAAAAATTCGACTATTCTGATACTTCTGATAGTCCTGTCTGTGATTCTTGGCGGATGTCTGAGATCATCAGGAGAAAATGTCGGAAAAGGAAGCGGCTCTCAGGAGGAGACAGAAGAAAAAAAACTCCAGATCGGTTTGGCAGTAGATTCTTTTGTAATAGAGAGGTGGATTCGTGACAGAGATGCATTTGTGGCGACTGCAAGAGAACTTGGCGCTGAGGTAAATGTTCAGGATGCGGGGGCAGACCCTCAGGAGCAGATCAGTCAGATTCGTTATCTGATTCAGAAGGATATGGACGTTTTGGTGGTAATTGCCAGAGACTGCAATGCTCTTTCCGAGGTATTACAGGAGGCAAAGGATGAGGGGATTCCTGTTATCTCCTATGACAGACTGGTTTATGACGGGGGGAGCGAGCTCTATATTTCGTTTGATAACTGTAAGGTTGGAAAGCTTATGGCAGAAGCTCTTATAGAAGCAATCCCTGACGGCGGAAAAATATTTATGATACAGGGATCTCCGGACGATGATAACATCAATCAGGTAAAAGAAGGTTTTGACGCTGCACTTAAAGGCAGCAGTCTTGAAGTGGTTTATACAGCCAGCTGCGAGGGGTGGCTTGCAGAGCAGGCAGAACAGTATGTAGAAGATGGCCTGCAAAAATATCCTGATGTAAAAGGGATTATGTGCGGAAATGACGATATCGCAAGTCAGGTGGTGCAGACTTTAGCTCAGAATCGGCTTGCAGGTAAGGTTGTCGTGGTGGGACAGGACTGCGATGTGGCTGCCTGCCAGAGAATCGTAGAAGGAACCCAGTACATGACTGCCTTTAAGGATATTGAGGAGGAAGCAAGAATAGCGGCTGAGTATGCGGTAATGTTGGCGAAGGGAGAAAAGCCGGAGGATATCAGGGAAAAGGTAGACGACGGTTCTTTTCAGGTGCCGGCTCTGGAACTGGAGCCTGTATCTGTCACAGCAGAAAATATGGACGAGGTAATCATAGGCGGTGGATTTCACCAGAGAGAAGACGTTTATCTTCATGCAAATACAGCCCTTTCAGTGGAGGGGAACAGTGTTGACGCAGTAAGTAGAGAGGACGGATTTTATATTTCATGTCAATAGCAGAATTTTGCGGCAAAAATGTCTTGTATAATACAGGACATTTTTCTTTTTCAAAAAAAATTCCTTTTCTTTGGCAACTATGTCCAGTTATCCTTGTGCTATATTAAACTCACAAGGAACACACGAGAGCGTGTAAAATAAGAACGGAGGATTTAAAAATGATGAAAAAGAAAGTTCTTTCAGTAGTTATGTGTACTGCAATGGTAGCTGGAATGGTAGTTCCTGCAGTAGCTGTTCAGGCTGAAGAAAGCAAAGGACTGATCGGAGTTGCAATGCCTACACAGGATCTTCAGAGATGGAATCAGGACGGCGAAAATATGAAAGCCCAGCTCGAAGAAAAAGGCTATGAAGTAGACCTTCAGTTTGCAGGCAACGATGTTGCACAGCAGGTTGCACAGGTTGAGAACATGATCGCAAACGGAGACCAGCTTCTGGTTGTTGCTTCTATCGAAGGCGATTCTCTGGGAACAGTTCTTGCACAGGCAAAAGAGAACAATATCCCGGTTATCGCATACGACCGTCTGATTATGAACACAGACGCTGTTTCCTACTATGCAACATTTGATAACTATCTTGTTGGTAAGACACAGGGCGAATATATTGTAGAAGCTCTTGATCTGGAAAATGCAGAGGGACCATTTAATATTGAGTTCGTAACAGGCGACCCTGGTGACAATAATGTAAACTTCTTCTTCGGCGGAGCAATGGATGTTCTTCAGCCTTATATTGATTCCGGTAAATTAGTAGTTCCATCCGGACAGATGACAAAAGATGAAGTTGCTACTACAAACTGGTCAACAGAAACTGCACAGGCAAGATTCGAAAACATTCTTTCTTCCTACTATGCAGACGGAACAACTCTCCATGCAGTTCTTGCTTCCAACGACTCTACAGCTCTTGGTATTGAGAATGCTCTGGCAGCAAACTACACAGGCGAGTATCCGATCATCACCGGTCAGGACTGCGACATTGCAAATATGCCGAACATCGTAAATGGAAAACAGGCTATGTCTGTATTTAAAGACACACGTGCCCTTGCTTCACAGGTTGTTGAAATGGTTGACGCTATCATGCAGGGAACAGAAGTTCCTGTAAATGATACAGAAACATACGACAACGGAACCGGCGTTATCCCGTCCTACCTTTGCGAGCCTGTAGCTGTAACAAAAGACAACTACAAGGAACTCCTTGTTGATTCCGGATACTATACAGAGGATCAGCTTAAATAATGGATTACCATTACTGTAAAAATACTAACCGTAGTAAATTTATACAGGCGGGCCTACGCGCCCGCCTGTTGATTTTGACATAAGTCTGGAGGGCGAAATTTTGGCAAAGATACTGTTGGAAATGAAAAATATCACCAAAACATTCCCCGGTGTAAAGGCACTTGATAACGTAAATCTTCAGGTGGAAGAGGGAGAAATCCATGCGCTTGTAGGCGAAAACGGCGCCGGTAAATCTACTCTGATGAATGTTCTTTCCGGTGTATATCCACATGGATCCTATGAAGGGGATATTATCTATAACGGAGAAATCTGTAAGTTCCATGACATCAAAGAGAGTGAGGCCAAGGGTATTGTAATTATTCACCAGGAACTTGCCCTGATTCCGTATATGACAATCGGGGAAAATATGTTTCTTGGCAATGAACGTGGAAAAAAACTTGCCATTAACTGGGATGAAACCCATTCACTGGCAGAAAAATATATTAAACAGGTTGGACTTACCGAGTCCTCAAGAACCTATATCAAGGATATTGGTGTGGGCAAGCAGCAGCTTGTGGAAATCGCTAAAGCTCTTGCAAAAAATGCGAAGCTTCTGATTCTGGATGAGCCGACTTCATCCCTGAATGAATCTGATTCAAAGGCGCTTCTTGATCTGATGCTGAAATTAAAGAAAGAGGGAATGACTTCTATTATTATTTCCCACAAGTTAAATGAGGTTTCTTACGTGGCGGACAAGATTACGGTAGTCCGTGACGGTTCCACTATTGAAACCCTGACAAAGGGTGTGGATGACTTTTCAGAGGACCGTATCATCAGAGGCATGGTAGGTCGTGAAATTGCTGACCGTTTCCCGAAACGTCATGGGGTAAAAATCGGCGATGTAAACATGGAGGTCAAAAACTGGACTGTATATCATCCTCTTTACAGTGAACGTAAAGTTGTAGACAATGTTTCCATCAAAGTAAGAAAGGGAGAGGTTGTAGGTATCTCAGGTCTGATGGGAGCAGGGCGTACGGAGCTTGCCATGAGTATTTTCGGCAAAAGCTACGGCTCAAACATCAGCGGAACTCTTCTCCTCAATGGAAAAGAAGTGCATCTTCACAATGTGCGTGAAGCGATTGAGCATAAGCTTGCTTACGTGACAGAGGACCGTAAAGGCGACGGACTGATTTTGTCGAATACCATCAAGATGAACACAAGCCTTGCAAATTTGAAGGGCGTCAGCAGGAATTCAGTGATCGACCAGGATAAGGAATATGCAGTTGCTGTAGAATACAAGGAAAAACTGAAAACCAAATGTCCGTCTGTAGAACAGAATGTAGGAAACTTAAGCGGTGGTAACCAGCAGAAGGTTCTGCTTGCGAAATGGATGTTCGCAGATCCGGACGTTCTGATTCTGGACGAGCCGACCAGAGGTATCGACGTTGGCGCGAAGTACGAGATTTACTGTATCATCAACGATCTGGTTGCAGCCGGTAAATCCGTCATTATGATTTCTTCCGAGCTTCCGGAGGTTCTTGGTATGTCTGACCGTATTTATGTTATGAACGAGGGAAGGATTGCCGGAGAATTAAGCCGTGAAGAAGCAACACAGGAAAGCATTATGACCTGTATTATGAAGTCAGCAAAGGAGAGTAAGTAATGGATAAAGCAAAATTAAAAGCCGGATTTCAAAAATATACAATGATTATTGTACTTGTTCTGGTAGCACTGTTCTTCACATGGGGAACACAGGGCAAGATTCTTTTTCCGCAGAATATTAATAACCTGATTTCACAGAACGCATATGTATTTGTGCTTGCATCCGGTATGCTTCTGTGTATCCTGACAGGAGGAAATATTGACCTTGCTGTTGGTTCTGTTGTGTGTTTCGTAGGAGCTATGTGCGGCGTATTCATGGAAAATATGAAGCTTCCTACTGCTGTAGCAGTCATTCTTGCACTGCTTATCGGAGCTGCTATTGGTGCATGGCAGGCATTCTGGATCGCCTATGTGCGTATCCCTCCGTTCATTGTAACTCTGGCAGGCATGCTGATGTTCCGTGGTCTTTCCAACGTAGTTCTTCAGGGAAAAACACTTCCGATTAAATCAGAAGCCTTTATCAAACTGTTCGGCGGCGGCGCAAACTGTTATATTCCGGATTTTCTGGGCGGCGGCGAAGGAATGAACAGAGTAGCGCTTGCTGTTGGTATTATCGCATGTACCATCTATGTTGCAGTGACCCTTCGTTCCTATTTCGCACGTAAGAAAGCAGGCTTTGAGACAGGAAGCGCAGCAGGAATGTATGCAAAAATGGCGCTTATTATTGTCGCAGTTATGGGAATCTGCATCAAGCTTGCACAGCACAAAGGTATTCCGACTTCCCTTGTATGGGTACTTCTTGTAGTTGTTGTTTATGGTTATATCACAAGCAAGACAACTATCGGCCGTCATTTCTACGCAGTAGGCGGAAACGAGAAGGCTACGAAGCTTTCCGGTATTAATACAAACAGAGTTTACTTTATCGCATATACAAATATGGGATTCCTTGCAGGGCTTGCAGGTCTTCTGACAATTGCGCGTATGACCTCTGCACAGCCTACATATGGACAGAACTATGAAATGGATGCGATTGGCTCCTGTTTTATAGGCGGAGCATCTGCATACGGTGGAACCGGAACCATTCCGGGAGTTATCGTTGGTGCGCTTCTCATGGGTCTTATCAATCAGGGTATGAGCATTATGGGTACAGATCAGAATATGCAGAAAGTAGTAAAGGGCGCAGTTCTTCTGGCAGCCGTAATTTTCGATGTTGTCAGCAAGAGAAAATCCTTTATTGCAAAATAATGTCTGATATGTTTTCATCTTTTCATAAATACTCCCCGGAGGTCTGTTGCTTTTGCGGCAGACCTCTTGGCATTTATCGGATGGTATAGTATAATGACCGGAGAACTTCAAGTCTATTTTATTACAGAAAGAGGAAAGCATATGAGTTATCATTACGTTTTTGATCTTCATACACATACGATAGCCAGTGGGCATGCCTATAATACGCTTAGAGAGATGGCGCAGGCTGCGGCTGACAAGGGACTGGAGCTTCTGGGAATTACAGAACATGCTCCGGCAATGCCGGGAACTTGTCATAAGTTTCATTTTCATAATCTGAAAGTAGTTCCAAGAGAGCTTTACGGAGTGAAGCTTCTTCTGGGCTCAGAAGTAAATATCATGGATGCTGACGGAACGCTGGACCTCCATGAAAAGACTATGGCAGGGCTCGATGTGATTATTGCAAGCCTTCATACCCCCTGCATGAAACCGGGAACACGGGAAGAAAACACACAGGCCGTAATAAATGCCATCAGAAATCCCCATGTAAATATCATCGGCCATCCGGATGATGGAAGATACGAGCTGGATTATCCGGCTGTGGTACAGGCGGCGAAAGAGTACGGGAAAGTGCTGGAGCTTAACAATCACTCTATGGACCCGGAATGCACAAGGCAGAACGGAAGAGAAAATGATACGATAATACTGAACTTATGCAAACAGTACAGAGTACCTGTCGTTATGAGCAGCGATGCGCATTTTGACACTCTGATTGCAGGATTCGATAACTGTATTGAGCTTCTCACAGAACTGGATTTCCCGGAGGAGCTTGTTCTGAACCGTTCCGTAGAAGCTTTGAGAGGACATATTAACCGAAATCTTTAAAATGAATTTATTAAATTTTTGTAATTTCCTACAAAAGGCTTGCTTATCACAGTTTACCGTGTTAAAATGTTAGCATTGGGAACGAAAAGAGAATGAACTTATGGACATCCGCACAGCTTTGCGGACAGATGAAAATTATTAAAGAGTTAAAGGAGCAGGCAAATGAGTAAAAAAATCAGAACAGAGGCAGTAGACCACCTATTTGAGGCGATCCTGTGCCTGAAAAATAAGGAAGAATGTTACACGTTCTTTGAAGATGTGTGTACGATCAATGAGCTTCTCTCCTTATCTCAGCGCTTCGAAGTTGCGAAGATGCTGATGGACAAGAGGACATATCTTGATATTTCCGAAAAAACAGGGGCTTCCACAGCGACGATCAGCCGTGTGAACCGTTCCCTGAATTACGGAAATGATGGTTATGAAATGGTATTTGCAAGAATGGCGGATAACAAAGAAGAGAACGAAGAATAAAATTTGAGAAGGAGCGGGCTGCATCAGCGGCAGCTCCTTTTCTGATTAAAGGATGTGACAGCATATGGCAAGAAAACGAAAGAAACCCAAAATGGAATACCGCTATTACCAGATGCCCGGAGACAGCCCCATCCTTGCGCTTCTCGGAGAGAAATGGAGACAGAATTACGGGCGTGATGTGGATTATCTCCATTTCCATAATTTTCTGGAAATCGGTTTCTGCTACGAAGGGGAAGGCACACTAACCTTCGGAGAGGATATTCTGCCCTTTCACGGAAGAGAATTCACTGTAATTCCCCGGAATTTTCCTCATACGACGGACAGTGCTCCGGGAAATATCAGTTACTGGGAATATTTATTTATTGATGTGGAGAAATTTTTGCCCCAAATGACGGGAAATGCCGTACGCGCGGAAAGAATGCTGGAGAGAATCAATTCCAGAGCCCTGTTTATGAAAGAAACAGAGTGTCCCACGATGGCGAATAAAATACTGGCAATTATGGAAATTATGCGCCATTCCAGGGAATTTTATATGGAGGAGGCGAAAGGCGCGCTGGCTGCGCTTCTGGCAGAGATTGCAAGACATAATGTAACGCCGGAGGAAGCCTTGACGGATTCTGCTGAAGCGCGGACGATAAGTATACTTTCTATTGTCCTCGATTATATTTCAGAGCATTATATGGATGAAATACGAATTGAAAATCTGGCGGACAGATGCCATTTAAGCGAGACGCATTTCCGCAGACTTTTTTCCGGATATATGCATATGGGGCCTCTGGAATATATTAATATGGTGCGTATTCATGCGGCATGTGAATATCTCAAGAAAACAGATAAGCCGGTGGCAGAGATTGCTCTGGCATGCGGATTTAACACAAATTCCACTTTCAATCGGAACTTCAGACAGATGATGGGGATTTCGCCTATGGAATGGAGAAGGCGTCCGGAAAATTATGAACAGCAGCTTCTGAAGTTTAATATCCATTCGGAAGAAGGATGGTAAAAGGAAAAGAGAAGGTCAAAAAGAGAAGCAGATAAAGAGAGGACAGATTTTATGTACGATTACAGAATTGTAGAGCAGGTAACAAGAAAGAAGAAACCTATGTCAGGGGCGCTGAGCAAGTGTATTGCAGTTTTTGCATTTATCTTTGTGATGCTGGGAATTATGATATCTCAGGCATTTATGCTGTCAGGTTTTTTGCTTGCAGGGCTTTACTTTATTTTCAATACCTTCAGCAGGAGAGAATATGAGTATATTCTGGATAATAACACGCTGACCATAGATGTGATTTATGGAGGGAAATATCGCCGGACAGCGCATGAACTGGAGCTTGATAAAATGGAAGTCACAGCTCCTAACATGCATTCCTCTGTTGCGAAGTACCGCAAAAACGGAGGTACGGAACAACTGAGAAAATACGATTATACATCCTATGATGAGGATATTTTGTACTATACAATGATTATTACAGAAGAAGGAAGAAAGATAAAGCTTCTGTTGGATCTTACAGACAATATGCTTCAGGTGCTTAAAACCAGATATCCGGAAAAGGTCTTTTTTGCATAATAATAGGTCAAAAATACTCGGGGATTGTTTTTTGGAATAAAAAACAAATAGAGTTCTTTGTTTTATGTCTGATTTTTGTGAAAGATATATAAAATAAAAGACTCTTTTTTGTTGAGAAAACACAAAAAATTGGTTATAATGACGAAAAAATAACGGAATAAGAATGAGATACTAAACAAAAAGACTAAAATAGTTGAAAATGCACATTACATGGGCGGTTCTGCAAACCCTTCGGAAAAAACCGATGATATAATACAGCCACAAGCTAGCTGAGAGACGAAAATATGAGGAGGAAATAAGACATGAAAAAACGTATTTTTACAGCACTGCTTACAGGCGCTATGGTAGTTTCCATGACAGGAGCGATGGCAGTTCCGGTTGCAGCAGAGGGCGACAACAAGCTGACAGTATGGGCATGGGATCAGAACTTTAACATCAAAGCAATGGAAATTGCCGGAGAACAATATGCAAAGGATCATGAGGGATTTGAACTTGAAGTAATTGAAACATCTTCTGATGATTGCCAGACGAAGCTGACAACTGCTGCAAATGCAGGCGATTACAGCACATTACCGGACATTGTTCTGATGCAGGACAACAGCTTCCAGAAATTCCTGAAAACTTATCCGGATGCATTTACAGATGTATCTGATATGGGAATTAACTGGGATGATTTCGGAGCGCTGAAACAGTCTTATTCCATGGTTGATGATAAGCATTACGGAGTTCCGTTTGATAACGGAGCTGTTATCGGATGCTACCGTACAGACATCCTGAAAGAAGCTGGCTATACAATCGAGGATCTGACAGATATCACATGGAGCAGATTTAAAGAAATCGGTATGGACGTGCATGAAAAAACCGGTAAATATCTGCTTACCAGCGAAGCAAACGGCGGCGATACAATGATGATGATGATTCAGTCCTGCGGCGCTAACTTCGTAGATGAAAACGGAGAACCATTCATCGCCGGAAATGAAACAGCAGCTAAATGTGTAGAGCTTTATACAGACCTTGTTAAAAACAATGTTGTAAAACTGGTAAACAACTGGGATGAATATATTTCTACAATTACAAGCGGCGAGGCAGCAGGTATTGTAAACGGAAACTGGATTACAGCTACTTTAATGGGAACAGAAGACCAGAAAGGTCTCTGGGAAATTACAACCATGCCTAAGGTTGATGATGTCGAGACTGCAACAAACTATGCAAACAACGGCGGCTCTTCCTGGTACATTACATCAAATTGCCAGAATGTAGATCTTGCGAAAGATTTCCTTGCAAGTACATTCGGTTCCAGTACTGAATTCTATGATGCAATCCTTCCGGCAACAGGCGCTATCTCCTGTTATCTCCCGGCTGGTGAATCAGAAGTTTACAATGAGCCGAACGAATTTTTCAACGGACAGCCAATCTTCTCAACAATTGTAGAATACTCCTCTCATATTCCGGAGTTCACAAAAACTCCATTCCACTATGAGGCAAGAGAGTGCGTAAACACAGCGGTTGTTAATATTGTAAATGGAACAGCGCAGGAAGATGCACTTCAGGAAGCACAGGATACACTTGCATTCAAGATGACAGAATAAGGTCAAAAGAAAACAGGGGGGACTGCTGCAGGCGGCTCCCCCGTTTTGTTTTCCGGGAAAGGAGGAATTTTTTTGAATTCCAAAAAGAAAGGTATGACTCTGGTTGCGAAGCAGAGACTTGCAGGATGGACATTTCTGACTCCGGCGACGATCCTTATTGCAATTATGAGTTTTTATCCAATGGTTCGCGCATTTATTGTTTCCCTGCAGACAGGAGCAGGCGCAAATATGCGTTTTGCGGAACCGATATTTAAAAACTACCAGAGAATTCTGGCAGATAAGGTATTCCAGCAGTCTATTGTCAATACATTCCTGTATCTTCTGATTCAGGTGCCGATTATGCTGGTGCTTGCCATTTTACTGGCGCAGCTTTTGAATAACAAGGATTTAAAATTTCGGGGATTTTTCCGTACCTGTGTATTCCTTCCATGTGCGACATCTCTGGTTTCCTACTCTTTGATTTTCCGTTCCATGTTTGCGACAGACGGACTGGTAAACAGTATTCTGATTAAACTGGGAATTCTGGAAACAGGATACAATTTTCTGGGAAATTCAGCCAGTGCGAAAATTGTTATTATTCTTGCCCTGATCTGGAGATGGACGGGCTATAACATGGTATTTTATCTGGCGGGTCTTCAGAATATTGAATATTCCGTATATGAGGCAGCGAAGATTGACGGCGCGAATGGGTGGAAAACATTCTGGAAGATTACGGTTCCACTTCTGAAACCGACTATTATAATGACGTTTATTATGTCTATAAACGGTACTTTGCAGCTCTTCGACGAGTCTGTCAACCTGACAAAGGGCGGTCCTGCGAACAGTACGATCACCATGTCGCACTATGTATATAATACATGCTTCATTAATGTGCCAAACTTCGGTTATGCAGCAGCTATGTCCTTCCTGATTTTTATCATGGTAGCGATTCTGGCATTTATCAATCTGAAAGTAGGTGATACACGTGACTAAGAAAAACAAATCAGCGATTCAGCGCAGACTGATTCCTACCTATATTTTCCTGAGTATCGTATCCCTGATCTCTGTGTTCCCACTGTACTGGATGATTTCTGCGGCGACGAACACTTCCACAGATGTTTCCAGAGGAAGACTGCTTCCGGGATCACACTTTATGGAGAATTTCCGCAACCTGACAACACAGCAGCCATTATGGAGAGCTCTTGGAAACTCGTTTTTCTATGCGATTCTCACCACAGTAATCTGTCTTCTTGTCTGCTCTATTGCAGGATATGGATTTGAGATTTACCATGATAAGGGCAAGGATATGCTTTTTTCCATCCTTCTTCTTGCTATGATGATTCCTCAGGTTGCAACTATGGTTCCGTTATTCCAGATGTTTTCCAAGGCGAAGCTTCTGAATACGTCCATCGGTTTCATCCTTCCGATTATTTCCACGCCGTTTATGATTATGATGTTCCGGCAGAATGCCAGGGCATTTCCTGTGGATATTATTGAGGCAGCGCGTATTGACGGGCTTAATGAGGTTCAGATTTTCTTCAGAATGTTTATTCCGACTATGAAATCCACCTATGCAGCTGCCGCCGTTATCACGTTTATGAATGCATGGAATTCTTACCTGTGGCCGAAGGTAATTATGACAGATAATAATGCAATGACAATGCCAATGCTTATTGCAAACCTGATTACAGGATATGTGACAGACTACGGTATGCTGATGTGCGGCGTATTATTCTGTTCCATTCCTACCATGATCGTGTTCTTTGTTCTGCAGAAACAGTTTGCAGAAGGTATTACAGGTGCGGTAAAATAAGATATTAAAATTGAAGAGGCTCTCCTGTTTATGCAAGGAGAGCTTTTTTCAAAAGACATATGTACCAGGAGGTTATTAATGAAAGTTTTTGATTATTCTTTAGTTAAAGACCCTCAGTATTTCTGCGACGGAAGACTGGAGGCTCATTCTGACCATGTATATTATGGCACAGATGACAATTGTGAGGGAGAGAGTTCTTTCAGGCACAGTCTGAACGGCTTATGGAAATTTCAGTATGCCGTAAATTATACAAGTGCATTGAAGGGATTCGAAAAAGAAGACTATAACTGCCGTGACTGGGCTGACATCCATGTACCTGCACATATTCAGATGGAGGGCTATGACGTTCCGCAGTATGCCAATGTGCAGTATCCCTGGGAAGGCAGAGAAGATATTCATCTTGGAGAAATTCCGGAACATTTTAATCCGGTGGCAAGTTATGTGAAATATTTTTCAGTACCTGAGAGAATGAAAGGAAAACGTCTTTTCATTTCCTTTCAGGGGGCAGAAAGCGGTCTGGCTCTGTGGCTGAACGGACAGTTCATAGGATACAGTGAGGACAGCTTTACACCGTCTGAATTTGAACTTACCGATTATGTAAAAGACGGAGAAAATAAACTTGCAGTTCAGGTTTTTAAATGGACAGCGTCAAGTTGGTGTGAGGATCAGGACTTTTATCGTTTTTCCGGAATTTATCGCGACGTTTACCTTTATACAGTGCCGGAAGTACATGTTTACGATATGGAAGTCCGTGCCATTCCGGAAGAGGATTTAAAGAACGCTGTTCTGACCTTAAAGACGAAAAACTGGGGAAAAGGAACAGCGGAGGTTAAGCTGTCAAAAGAAGGCGTGATTGTGGCAGAGCGCACACTTGCCCTTGACGGAGAGAGCAGTCTTATTGCGGAAATCAAAAATCCATGTCTCTGGAGTGCAGAAGAACCGGAGCTTTATGATTTGGAGCTGAAAATTTTTGACGAAGCAGGAGCTCTTCAGGAGGTGATTCCTCAGAAAGTCGGTTTCCGCAGGTTTGAGATGAAAGACGGGATTATGACTTTGAACGGAAAGAGAATTGTATTCAAGGGTGTAAACCGCCACGATTTCAGCTCAGTGACCGGCAGATATGTCTCAGAAGAAGACTATCGCAAGGATCTGACAGTTATGAAGCGAAATAATATCAATGCAATCCGTACCAGCCATTATCCAAACGCATCCATTTTGTACCGTCTTTGCGATGAATACGGATTTTATCTCATTGATGAGACAAATCTGGAATCCCACGGTTCATGGGATTGTGTAAACAGGGAAAAGGGGTATGCGGATGTTGTACCTCACGATAAACCGGAATGGCTGGATATGATGCTTGACCGTGCCAATTCCATGTATCAGAGAGACAGAAACCATCCATGTATACTGATCTGGTCCTGTGGAAATGAGTCATTCGGCGGAAAAGATATTTATGAGATGTCACAGCTTTTCAGGGAAAAGGACCCGACCCGTCTTGTACATTACGAAGGTGTTTTCCACGACAGAAGCTATAACGATACAAGCGATATGGAAAGCCAGATGTATCCGTCTGTGGAGGCGATTAAAGAATTTCTGGCAAAAGATGACAGTAAGCCGTTTATCTGCTGTGAATATACACATGCTATGGGAAACTCCTGCGGAGCGATGCACAAATATACAGATTTGACAGATACGGAGCCGAAATATCAGGGAGGCTTTATCTGGGACTACATCGACCAGTCAATCTATAAAAAAGACCGTTATGGAAAGGAATTTCAGGCTTACGGCGGAGACTTCGGAGAACGTCCTACAGATTATAATTTCAGTGGAAATGGAATTGTTTATGGAGGAAGCAGAGATGAGTCCCCGAAGATGCAGGAAGTGAAATTTAATTATCAGAACATCACTGCCAAGGTCAGTGCGGATTCTGTTCAAGTCATCAATAAGAATCTTTTTGTCAATACAGATACCTTTGGCTGCAAGGTGACAGTTGCTAAGAATGGAAAAGTGATCAGAAGCGCAGCGCTTGAGACAAGTGTGGAACCTCTTGGGGAAAAGACATATGCATTTCCGTTTAAAAAAGAGACAGGAGAAGGTGAGTATGCAGTAACAGTTTCTTTCTATTTGAAAGAAGACAGAATCTGGGCAAAAGCAGGGCATGAGGTTGCATTTGGCCAGTATGTATATCAGATAGAAGGTAAAAAAGAACTGTGTACAGAGGAATTCGAAGTAATCCGCAGTAACCATAATATCGGTGTTCGCGGAATGCATTTCGAGGTAATGTTCTCCGTACTTAACGGAGGTCTTGTATCTTATAAATATGCAGGAAAAGAAATGATTGAGGCAATTCCGAAACCAAACTTCTGGAGAGCGCCTACAGACAATGACTGTGGAAATCTCATGCCAATGCGCTATGCACAGTGGAAAATTGCAAGTATGTACGCAACTCATAAGGAATATCGCATCAGTCAGAGCTTTACGACTCCGGAGGATCATAAGGAATTCCGTCACGGCATTTACGGTCCTGCCAATGTACCTGAGGTGGAAATGAAGGAGCACAGTGTAGTCGTAAGCTTCCGGTATTTCCTGCCAACAACACCGGCGAGCGACTGTATGCTTGCTTACGAAGTATACGGAGATGGAAAAGTAAAGACGACGCTTACCTATGAACCGGTAGAGGGACTTCCTGATATGCCTGAATTTGGCGTTATGTTTAAATTTAATGCAGATTATAACCATGTGAAATGGTATGGTCTGGGAGAGGCGGAAACATATACAGACCGTAAACATGGTGCAAAGCTTGGTATTTACGAAAATATGGTTTCCGATAATATGGCGGCATACATGGTTCCTCAGGAATGCGGAGCAAAAGAAGAGGTGCGCTGGGCGACTGTTACAGACCGCAAGGGAATAGGAATGCTCTTTGAGATGGAAGGAGAACCGATGATGTTTTCGGCGCTTCCATACACACCCCATGAAATGGAAAACGCCATGCATCCATACGAGCTTCCACAGATACACTATACAGTAGTACGTGTGGCGAAAGCGCAGATGGGTATCGGCGGAGACGATAGCTGGGGCGCATTTACGCATCCGGAATATCTCCTTGATGCAGAGAAAAAGATGGAATTTTGCTTCAGCTTTAAAGGTATTTGAAAGAAAAACACCTGATTTTTAAGAAAAACAGGAGGGAATCCGATGGATTTTAAAACAGAAAAGCTACTGCATGGCGGCGACTACAATCCGGAACAGTGGCTGAACAGACCGGATATTTTGGAAAAGGATATAGAAATGCTCAAAGAGGCTGGCTGTAATGTGGTGAGTCTGGGGATTTTTTCATGGTCAACTCTGGAGCCGGAGGAGGGTTTCTATCAGACAGAATGGCTGGAAAATATAGTCAATAATCTGTATGAAAACGGAATTTATACCATTCTGGCAACCCCGACAGGAGCGCGTCCCAAGTGGATGGCTGATAAGTACCCGGAAGTCCTGCGTGTGGATGAAAACAGGAGAAGAATGCTGTTCGGATTCCGCCATAATCACTGTTATACATCTCCTGTTTACAGGGAAAAAACGGCGAAAATCAACGGTCTGCTCTCACAGAGGCTGGGAAAACATCCGGGTGTGATTCTGTGGCATGTCTCCAATGAGTACGGAGGAGAATGTCACTGCCCGCTCTGTCAGAAGGCATTCAGGAACTGGCTTCGGGAAAAATATGGAACAATTGAGAATTTAAATGACAAATGGTGTACTACCTTCTGGAGCCATACCTATCAAAGTTTTGACCAGATTGAGAGCCCGTCATCCATTGGAGAAACCCAGCTTCATGCTCTGAATCTCGACTGGAAACGGTTTGTTACGCACCAGACTGCAGACTTTCTCCATCACGAGATTCAGGCAATCCGTGAGGGAGGAAGTACGCTTCCCACAACGGCGAACCTGATGTATTACTATGACGGACTTGATTATTTCAGACTTGCAAAAGAAATTGATGTGGTTTCATGGGATACTTATCCTACCTGGCATAAAGAAGCAGTTATGGAAACTGCCTACGATAACGGAATGTGCCATGATTTGATGCGCTCCATCAAAAATAAGCCGTTTTTCCAGATGGAATCCTGTCCCGGCTCAACGAACTGGCAGGGAGTGAGCAAGCTGAAAAAACCGGGAGTGTTGTTCAGTCAGTCCATGCAGGCAATTGCTCATGGTGGAGAAGGCGCTCTTTATTTCCAGATACGGCAGAGCCGGGGAGCGTCTGAGAAATTTCATGGAGCAGTCATTGACCATTATGGAGGAAAGGATACAAGAGTCTTTAAGGAAGTTGCGAAGACAGGTCAGGCTCTTGCGCAGATTTCGGAACTTGCGGGAAGCCGGGTTGTCAGTAAGGTCGCGATTCTTTTTGACTGGAGTAGCCGCTGGGCTATGGAAGACAGTCAGGGGCCGAGAAACAAGGGGCTTCATTATATGGAAGTTCTTCGAAAAGTCTACAGAGGCTTCCGTAAAAAAGGCCTGAATGTGGATTTGATAGATATGGAATGTAATCTGTCAGGATACGAAATTCTGGCAATTCCAATGGGCTACATGTTCAAGGAAGGGTTCGCAGAAAAAGTTCGCGCATTTGTGGAGAAAGGCGGTACATTGATTACGACTTACTGGTCAGGAATCGCAGATGATACGGACAGATGTTATCTTGGCGGAACCCCTTACGGGCTTATGGATGTGCTGGGAATCCGAAGCGAGGAGATTGACGGACTTTATGACTGGGAAGAAAATCAGATGGTGCCTGTGAAGGACAATGAGCTGGGACTTTCGAAGACTTATACCTGCAAATATCTATGCGACCTTGTAAAGGTACAGACAGCGCGTACGCTGATGACTTACGGCAGTGATTTTTACAAAGGATACCCTTGCCTTACCGTAAACGAATATGGAGAAGGTAAGGCGTGGTATGTAGCCTGTGACGGAGAAAAGGAGTTTTATGAAGATTTCATTGGACGGGCGCTTGACGACAGCCATATTGCAGGGGCAGTGAAAGCGGAAATCCCGGAAGGTCTGGAAATTACTACAAGGGAGACAGACAGTATCCGATATTACATTTACCAGAACTTCGGTGAGTCTCCTGTGACGCCTCCTCTGCCTGAGGGAGAAATTCAGTGTATCTTCGGTTCTGCCAGTGAACCGCTCCCGTCCTGTGGATTTCTTCTTTTGAAGAGTTTTAAATAAAAATCAAATTAAATCTGCTTTTCATCAAATTTATCCATTTTATCGGTATGGGTTCTGTAATTTAAAGGGCTCATACCGAATTTCTTTTTAAAGGCCTTGGAGAAAGTAAGCTGGTCTTCGTATCCTACCATATTGGAAATCTCTTTTACAGAAAGTGCTGTACTTGCAAGATAATTGGCAGCGCGGTGCATCCGGAAATCAATGAGGAATTTCTGTGCGGAAAGACCAAGTTCCTTCTGGAAGGATTGATTAAGATGGGCGCGGCTGATTCCTACATTTTCCGCAATGTCGCTGACTGTGATGCCGTGCATATACATTCCCTTGATATAACTGATGGCAAGCTCTGTGTAGGTGCTGGTGCTGTAGCCGTATTTTTTCTTTTTCTCAAGGGAGGAACGCTCTTCCTGCCTGGCTGCCAGCACAGAGAGAATACGCATAAGGCAGGATTCCCTATACAGATTGTCAGAAAAAGTAAGAGATTTGTGGTCAAGCATTTCGCTGATACAGGTCTTAATAAAGTCTGCATCGGGAGAAGAAAGGATTCTCTTAGTTGGAGAAAATCCGGACTGGCGGAGAATGGTGTCGGCTCTCATTCCTTTAAAGCCAATCCATGCATAGGTCCAGGGAGTAATTTCGTCTGCTCCGTAGGTTACGGCTTCTCCGGGATAAATCAGAAACATCTGCCCTGGCGTCAGAG
>Juniper_p2__coassemble_1142_pt1 | contig 30068 bp, 23 predicted proteins | sample Juniper_p2__metabat2_high_PE_037 | metagenome-assembled genome bin Juniper_p2 | reverse complement strand
GGAATTCCTATCTGGCAGAGCCGGCGTTAGAACGTATTTGATACAGGAATCGTGAAAAATTGTGATTGACATTCATACGTTAATGTGACAAACTAGCTTTATTAAGTCAGAAGGAAGGGAAATTATATGACAGAGAAAAGACAGTGCGGTGTGCTGCTTCCGATTAGCAGCCTTCCGTCCAAATATGGAATCGGATGTTTTGATAAAAGCGCGTATGAATTTGTAGATGCTTTGAAGGCAGCGGGACAGAGCTGCTGGCAGATTCTTCCTCTGGGGCCTACAAGCTATGGGGATTCCCCGTATCAGTCATTTTCCACATTTGCGGGAAACCCTTATTTTATCAGTCTTGACGCCCTTATTGAAGAAGGAGTGCTCACGAAAAAAGAATGTGAAGCTGTAGATTTCGGAAAAGATGAGACAAGTATTGACTACGCGAAGCTTTACAAAGGTCGCAGCAAGCTTTTGAGAAAAGCCTATGAGCGCAGCGACATCAGTAAAAATGAGGAATTCTGTAAGTTCCAGCAGGAGCAGGGCTACTGGCTGAAGGATTATGCTCTTTTTATGGCTGTAAAATCCCGTTTTGACGGTGCACCCTGGAGCGAATGGGCGGAAGATATCCGTTTGCGCTGGCAGTTTGCGCTGGATTATTACAGAGAACAGTGCTATTTCGATATAGAATTTCAGGAATATGTACAGTTTAAATTTTATGAACAGTGGGGGAAATTAAAAGCCTACGCAAATGAGAACGGAATCCGAATCATTGGAGATATTCCGATTTATGTGGCAATGGACAGTGCAGACACCTGGGCGAGTCCGTGGCTCTTCAAAATCGATGAGGATAACCAGCCGACACAGGTTGCAGGATGCCCTCCTGACGGATTTTCCGCAACAGGACAGCTCTGGGGAAATCCTCTGTACAACTGGGAGGTGCACAAACAGTCCGGTTTTGAGTGGTGGATTCATCGGATCCGTCACTGCTTTACCATGTACGATATTGTCAGAATCGACCATTTCCGAGGTTTTGACGAATATTATGCGATTCCTTTCGGCGATAAAACAGCAGAGAACGGCTGGTGGGAAAAAGGGCCTGGTATGGAGCTTTTTAATGCCATTAAAAACCGTCTTGGAGAACAGGATATTATCGCGGAGGATCTGGGCTTTATGACAGATACGGTAGTGAAGCTGGTGGAGGACAGCGGATATCCGAATATGAAAGTAATTGAATTTGCTTTTGACGAGCGTGATACGGGAAACAGCAGCGATTATCTTCCCCATAACTACCCAAATAACTGTGTGGTATATACAGGAACTCACGACAATGAAACTCTGTCTGGCTGGTTTAAGGATATTACGCCAAAGGAACGGAGAATGGTTCGTCAGTATCTGAACAACTTCCATACCAGCGATGACGAGATTTATAAAGATCTTATCTGTCTGGTTATGCGCAGTGTGGCGTCACTTTGCGTGATTCCGATGCAGGACTATCTGGGACTTGACAATTCAGCCCGTATCAACCAGCCGTCCACTTTGGGAAAAAACTGGAAATGGCGTCTGAAGAAAGGGCAGTTTGACAGGCAGATTCAGACAGAAATGAGAGAGCTTGCAGTAAGATACGGAAGATGCGAGCCTGTATATGAGCCGGAAGAGAAGGAAACAGAAGCCGAAGAAAAAGAAATGAAAGAAGAAGCAGTTCCAAATGCAGGAATTAAGGAAAAAGCCGGGGAGAAAAAATGATATGAAAATGAAAACAGACAGAAAGAGAGACTCTTTCCGGTCGCACTGGGGATTTGTCATAGCCTGCATCGGTTCTGCGGTGGGAATGGGAAATATCTGGATGTTTCCTGCAAGAGTGTCGAAATACGGCGGCGGTTCTTTCCTGATTCCGTACTTCATTTTTGTCATTTTGATTGGTTATTCCGGAGTGATTGGAGAAATGGCATTCGGAAGGTCAGTACATTCCGGACCTGTGGGAGCCTTTGGCGCAGCCTGCGCCTCCCGTGGGGAAAAGTGGCGCAAGACAGGAGAGCTTCTTGGATGTATTCCCATGTTTGGAGCACTTGCTCTTGCCATCGGCTATTCTGTGGTTGTAGGCTGGATTATTAAATATATGGTAGGAACCTTCACAGGGGCGACTCTTGCGCCGGAAAATGTAGAGGGCTTCGGAGAGGCGTTTGGTTCTATGGCGTCGGCTTACGGAAATAACGGATGGCAGATTGTGGCGCTTATTGTCTGCTTCGTCATTATGGCATTCGGTATTTCGTCAGGTGTGGAAAAGGCGGCGAAGATTATGATGCCGTTATTCTTCCTTATGTTTCTCGGACTGGCAGTGTATCTTGTTTTCCAGCCGGGAGCAATGGAAGGGTATAAATATATTTTCCGCATTGAGAAATCAGCGATTCTGAACCCCATGACCTGGGTATACGCGCTTGGACAGGCATTCTTTTCTCTGTCTCTTGCAGGAAACGGAACCATTATTTATGGTTCTTATCTGAAAGAAGATGCAGATATTGTAGATTCTGCGAAAAAAGTTGCATTTTTTGATACGACGGCAGCAATTCTGGCAGCCCTTGTGATTATTCCTGCGATGGCGACAGCGGGACAGGAGCTGACAAGCGGCGGTCCGGGACTGATGTTCGTCTTTATTCCTCATATTTTTAAGGGGATTCCGGGAGGCAGTATTCTGGCAGTTATTTTCTTTATCGCCGTATTTTTTGCAGGAATCACTTCCCTTGTGAATCTGTTTGAAGCGCCGATTTCTACTTTGCAGGATTATTTCCATCTGAAACGTCCTTTGGCAGTGGGAATCATTGCGGTAATCGGCGGAGTAGTCAGTATTATGATTCAGGGAATTGTTTCAGGATGGATGGATTTCGTTTCTATTTATATCTGTCCGCTGGGCGCAGGTATGGCTGGAATTATGTTCTTCTGGATATTCAAAAACGGAGCAGCCCGGAAAGCGATTCAGACAGGGCGCAGTAAACCTGTCGGCAGATGGCTGGAGCCGGTAACGAAATATGTATTTTGCGGATTGACGGTTATTGTTTTTGTTCTTGGAATTGTTTTTCACGGAATAGGGTGAGCAGACCTGTTAACTTGTGTTCTGAAATGATGCAGGGATGATAACGGTTGTTTCTGTGAAATTAAAAAACAGACGGGAGAATTATATTATGTCTAAAATTGGATTTATCGGATGTGGAAATATGGCTTCTGCCATGATTGGGGGAATGCTGAAAAAAGGACTTTACAGTAAAGAAGAAATTATTGTTTCCAATCTCACGGAAGCAGGAAGCAGACGCAGCCGTGAGAAACTGGGGGTTGTGACCACTCTTGATAATAAAGAGGTGGTAAGAAGCGCAAAGATTGTTTTCCTTGCAGTGAAGCCGCAGTTTTATGAAGAGGTTCTGGAAGAAGTAAAAGCAGAGATTACTTCAGAACATATTCTGGTGGGAATCGCTCCGGGAAAAACCCTTGCGTGGCTGGAAGAAAAATGCGGACAGCCGATGAAAGTGGTGCGTATGATGCCGAATACCCCGGCTCAGGTAGGGGAAGGAATGACAGGCGTTTGTGCTAACGAAAAAGTAACAGAAGAAGAATTAAAGCGGATGTGTGAGATTACAGACAGCTTTGGCCGCACAGAGGTCGTGCCTGAGCGCATGATGGAAGCTTTAAGCGCAGTGAGCGGATGTTCACCGGCGTATGTATATATGTTTATCGAAGCAATGGCAGACGCTGCAGTTGCCCAGGGAATGCCGAGAAAACAGGCATATGCCCTTGCGTCTCAGGCAGTGCTGGGAAGTGCTAAGATGGTGCTTGAGACCGGGCTCCATCCGGGAGAATTAAAAGATATGGTATGCTCTCCGGCAGGAAGCACCATTCAGGGTGTGCGTACTCTGGAGGCGAAAGGGTTCCGCAGCGCTGTGTTTGAAGCTCTCACAGCAGCTGCAGAAAAAGGTAAAACACTTTAATTCTGGGACAGGAAAATTACCATCCCTGGCTCATGGTGCTGTTGTGGTATTTCGTGGAGCAGGTCACATCCTCTCCAAACCATGCGGGGGGCTGATAGGCGTTTGCCTCTTCCACAGAAGCAAATTCCACTTCAGCAAGACAAACGCCGTCGTATACGCCGTGGAAGATATCCAACTCAATGGTGAGTCCGTTTTTTTCGGGAATGAGATAACGTGTTTTGGAAATCAGAATGCCGTCGGCTTTGGGTTTTAAATGTTCATAGGCTTCCTGGTTCAGCGGAAGATTATATTCTTCTCTGGCAAGGAAGCCTTTTGATTTGTAGGTTAAATAATAAGAATTGTCCTGACGGCGGATACGCACCACCGGATCTGTGCAGAGATATCCCTGCTCGATTTCATGTTTGTCAAAAGAAGCAAGGTCTGCAGGCAGATTTTCTTTTGTGATGAGAAATTTACGTTCAATTTCCATAGATAAACACCTCCGTTTTTGTCTCAGTCTATGTTCAGGAACAGTATACCCTTCCCGTTGTAAAAAAGAAAGCGAAATGCTATAATATCCGTAATTATTCCGTATAAAAAAGGAGGAACTTACATGAGCAAGGTATATATTTTTCTGGCAGACGGTTTTGAGGATATTGAAGGTCTGACAGTGGTAGATTTGATGAGAAGAGCACAGATTGACATAAAGACAGTTTCCATTAAAGAGACAAAAGAGGTTACTACATCCAGAGGAATTACGCTTTTTGCGGATCTGACTTTTGCAGAATCAGATTATAAGGATGCAGATATGCTGGTGCTTCCGGGAGGAATGCCGGGAACCCGTTATCTTGGAGATTACAGACCTCTGACAGAACTTCTGACAGCATACTATGAAAAAGGCGGGAAAATTGCAGCCATCTGTGCAGCGCCCAGCGTTTTTGCAAAGCTTGGTTTCCTGAAGAACAGAAAAGCCACCTCATATCCGACCTGTCTGGAGGGTCTGGAAGTGGGAGAACTTAGTGAAGAGCCTGTTGTAGTAGATGGAAATGTAACTACAAGCCGGGGACTCGGAACTGCCATTGATTTCTCACTTTCCCTTATTGCCCAGCTTCTGGGAGAGGAAACAGCGGAAAAAATCGCGGAATCCGTGATTTACAACAGATAAACCCGAAAAAACCGCGTATTTCTGACGAAAAAACACTGGCGTTTTTGCTTGTTTTGTGATATACTTCTGCAATGACTGTAAAACATTTGGCTGCGGTCGCAAAGAAAAGTGTTAAAAATATAATATCACATATACCCTGAAAATTAAGGAGGAACATCTAAAATGAGTTTACAGGTGGAAAAATTAGAAAAGAACATGGCGAAACTTACTATTGAAGTTTCCGCTGAAGATTTAGAAAAGGCTATGCAGAACGCATACCAGAGAGCAAAAGGAAAAATTTCCATTCCTGGATTCCGTAAAGGTAAAGCACCAAGAAAAATGATCGAGCAGATGTACGGCAAGGGAATCTTCCTTGAAGACGCTGCAAACGCTCTGATTCCGGAGCACTACAGCAAAGCATTAGCTGAGTGTGATCTTGAGATCGTTTCCCAGCCGGAAATCGACGTTACACAGGCTGAGCCAGGTAAAGCTTTCATCTTCACAGCAGAAGTTGCAGTGAAACCGGAAGTTACTTTAGGCGAGTACAAAGGTGTGGAAGTTGCTAAAACAGACGTAGCTGTAACAGACGAGGATGTTGATGCAGAAGTTAAGAAAGAACAGGAGAAAAACTCCAGAACAATCGCAGTAGAAGATCGTGCAGCTCAGATGGGCGACGTTGTGACAATTGACTTCGAAGGTTCTGTAGACGGTGTTCCTTTTGACGGCGGTCAGGCAACAGAGTATCCTCTGACACTTGGTTCCCATACTTTCATTCCGGGATTCGAAGATCAGTTAGTAGGAGCAGAATTAGGTTCTGACGTAGACGTTAAGGTTACTTTCCCGGCTGAATACCAGGCAAAAGAGCTCGCAGGCAAAGAAGCTATCTTCAGATGTGCAGTTAAGAAAATCGAAGCAAAAGAGCTTCCGGAGCTTGACGACGATTTTGCAAAAGACGTTTCTGAGTTTGATACTCTTGCTGAGTACAAAGAGAATGTTAAAAAAGGTCTCGTAGAAAAGAAAGAGGCAGAGGCTCTCAGAGCTAAAGAAGACGCTGCAATCGAGAAAGTAATTGAAGGCGCACAGATGGATATTCCGGAAGCAATGATCAAATCTCAGTGCTCTCAGATGCTTGATGATTTCGCAAGAAGAATGCAGGCACAGGGATTATCTATGGAGCAGTACTTCCAGTTCACAGGCATGACTGCTGAGAAGATGATGGAAGATATGAAACCTCAGGCACTTAAGAGAATTCAGACAAGACTGGTTCTTGAGAAGATTGCTGAAGTTGAAAATATCCAGCCAAGCGAAGACGAAGTAAATGCTGAAATCGCAAAAATGGCAGAAACATACAAGATGGAAGCTGACAAATTAAAAGAGCTTCTCGGCGACCGCGAATTAGAGCAGATGAAGAAAGATATGGCTGTACAGAAAGCCGTAACTCTGGTTGCTGAGGCAGCAAAAGAGGCTTAATCACTTCCTCTTGACATAGAAAATGGAGGCATGTATATGAGTTTAGTACCTTATGTCATTGAACAGACGAGCAGAGGGGAGAGAAGCTACGATATTTATTCAAGGCTTCTGAAAGACAGGATTATTTTTCTGGGCGAGGAAGTAAATGATGTGAGCGCGGGTCTTATTGTTTCCCAGCTCCTTTTCCTTGAAGCAGAAGATCCCGGAAAGGATATTCAGTTATATATTAACAGTCCCGGCGGTTCCGTAACTGCGGGAATGGCAATTTATGACACAATGCAGTATATCAAATGTGATGTTTCCACCATTTGTCTCGGAATGGCAGCCAGCATGGGTGCATTTCTTCTGGCAGGAGGTGCGAAGGGTAAGAGATTTGCCCTTCCTCATTCCACGATCATGATTCACCAGCCGTCAGGCGGTGCACAGGGTCAGGCAACTGAAATCCAGATCGTGGCAGATCATATCGCACAGACTAAGAGAACTTTAAATGAATTATTGGCTGCAAATACCGGTCAGCCGATAGAGGTTGTTGAACGTGATACAGACCGTGACAACTATATGACCGCGGAAGAAGCGAAAGCATATGGACTGATCGACGGCGTTGTCATGCACAAATAACGAATGATAAGACTCCTGCGATCACGCAGGAGTCTGTCTTGATTTATAGGAAAGGAATGGAAAATAATCCATGGCAGAAAAGATAAGAGAGAGAGTCAGATGTTCCTTTTGTCATAAGACAGAGGACCAGGTGAGAAAGCTCATCGCAAATCCGGACGGGAATACTTTCATTTGTGATGAATGTATCGGTATCTGCTCGGAAATCATGGAAGAGGAACTCAATGCTTATGGCAGAGACGAATTATTTGACTCAGACATTAATCTTCTGAAACCGGAAGAAATCCATGCAATTCTGGATGATTATGTAATCGGACAGGACGACGCAAAAAAGGCCCTGTCTGTAGCTGTTTACAATCATTATAAGAGAGTCCTTGCGTCCAGAAATCTGGATGTGGAGCTGCAGAAAAGTAATATTCTCATGCTTGGACCGACCGGTTCCGGCAAGACACTCCTTGCACAGACTCTTGCAAGACTTTTGAATGTACCTTTTGCCATTGCAGACGCGACAACTCTGACAGAGGCGGGATATGTGGGCGAAGATGTGGAAAATATTCTCCTGAAAATTATCCAGGCAGCAGATTATGATATTGAGCGCGCCCAGTATGGAATTATCTATATTGATGAGATTGACAAGATTACTCGTAAATCTGAAAATACATCCATCACTCGTGATGTTTCCGGTGAAGGTGTACAGCAGGCGCTTCTGAAGATTATTGAAGGAACCGTGGCAAGCGTACCTCCTCAGGGAGGACGTAAACACCCGCATCAGGAGTTCCTCCAGATTGATACCACAAATATTCTTTTTATTTGTGGCGGAGCTTTTGACGGGATTGAAAAAATCATCGAAAACAGAAAAGACACGAAATCTATTGGATTTGGCGCAGAAGTTACAGCGAAAGAAGAACGTAAAATCGGAGAGCTTCTCAAAGATGTTATGCCGGAAGATTTCATTAAATTCGGTCTGATTCCGGAGTTCATCGGACGAGTTCCGGTTGTGGTAACGCTTGACGGACTGGATGAGAGTGCTCTTATTCGTATCCTCAAGGAGCCTAAGAACTCTCTGACGAAACAGTACCATAAATTATTTGAGCTTGATGGCGTAGAACTTGATTTCCAGGATGAGGCGTTGGAAGTAGTTGCCCGCAAATCTCTGGAGAGAAAGACAGGAGCCAGAGGACTGCGCGCTATCATGGAAAATTCTCTGATGGATCTGATGTATAAGGCTCCGTCAGATGATACCATTCGTAAATGTGTAATTACCAAAGATGTTGTAGAAGGCACCGGTGAACCGGAAATTATCCGCGGAGAGGCGCCTGCACCGGAAAAAAGTACCGGAAGCAGAAGGACATCCCGCTCCCGTAAAAAGGGAACACCGGAAACAGCCTGATGAAGGGATGAGAAATAGATGACAAATTCAACAAATGTGCTGCCAGCGATTGCATTGAGAGGAACAACGATTCTTCCGGAGATGATTGTTCACTTTGATGTAAGCCGGGAACGTTCTACTAAGGCAATCGAGGCTGCCATGCTCCATGACCAGAAGATTTTCCTGATCACTCAGATTGATCCAGAGGTGGAAGTTCCGGGAATGGCGGATCTGTACCGCATCGGAACGATTGCCTATGTGAAACAGGTAGTGAAGCTCCCGAATCATCTCATTCGTGTTCTGGTTGAAGGAATTGAGCGGGCGGAGCTTCTTGGATTCCAGCAGGAATTTCCATATATAAAAAGTGAGGTTTCTGTTTTTGAAAAAGAAAGTGCAGTCCTGCCTGAGCATGTACAGGAAGCTATGCACAGAGGGCTGAAAGGATTGTTTCATCGCTATGCGGCTGAGAGCGGAAAAATCAGCAAAGATCTGGTGGCGCAGATTCTGAATGTTGAGGATGTGGAAGAACTGGTTAACCAGATTGCAGTAAATCTTCCCCTGTCTTATCAGAATAAACAGAAGATTCTGGAGGCAATCTCAATCGAGGACCGCTACGAGGTATTGGGCGCGATTATCAGCAGTGAGATCGACATTATGCAGATTGGAAAGGATCTCCAGAAAAAAGTAAAAGCCCGTATTGATAAAAATCAGAGAGAATATATCTTAAGAGAACAGCTTAAACTTATTCGTGAGGAGCTTGGAGAAGAAAACACAGCAGATGACGCGGAAGAATTCCGAAAACAGTTAAAGAGTCTTCAGGCATCTGACGAAGTAAAAGAGAAGATAAATAAAGAAATCGACCGTTTTAAGGTGATGAATAACAACGCTTCTGAGAGTACGGTACTCAGAGGGTATATTGAGACTTTGCTTTCTCTTCCGTGGGATAAGCGTTCTCAGGATTCTGACGATCTGAAAGAGGCGTGGAAGATTCTTCAGAAAGGTCACTATGGCTTAAAAGATGTAAAAGAACGTATTATGGAGTTTCTATCTGTGCGTAAGCTTACAAATAAAGGAAAAAGTCCGATCCTTTGCCTGGTAGGGCCTCCGGGAACAGGCAAGACTTCTATTGCCAAATCTGTGGCAGAGGCAATGCACAAGAAATATGTGCGTATCTGTCTGGGCGGTGTTCGCGATGAAGCGGAAATCCGCGGTCACAGGAAGACATATGTAGGCTCTATGCCCGGACGTATTACAGCTGCGCTGCAGCAGGCAGGAGTAAGCAATCCTCTTATGCTTCTTGATGAGATTGACAAGACAAGCAGCGACTATAAGGGAGATACTTCCTCTGCTCTTCTGGAAGTACTGGATCCTGAACAGAACAGTAAATTCACAGATCACTACGTAGAGCTTCCTCAGGATCTGTCAGAAGTCCTTTTCATAGCGACAGCCAATGATGTGCAGGGGATTCCGCGCCCTCTTCTCGACCGTATGGAACTGATTGAAATTTCTGGTTATACGGAGAATGAGAAAGAGCATATTGCGAAGGAGCACCTGATTCCAAAGCAGATGGATGCCAATGGAATCGAGGAAGGCAGACTTGTAATTCAGAGCTCTGCACTGAAAAAAATCATCAACAACTATACGAAAGAGGCCGGAGTGAGAAGCCTTGAAAGAAGTATTGGTCAGATTTGCCGCAAGACAGCCCGCTCAATCATGGAAGAGGGAAAAGAGAAAGTTACAGTCACTGCGAGAAATCTTTCCTCGTTCCTGGGAAAAGAACATTTCAACTATCTTATGGCAAATAAGACAGACGAAATCGGAATTGCCAGAGGACTTGCGTGGACGCAGGTAGGTGGAGACACCCTTCAGATTGAAGTTAATGTTATGCCGGGGAAAGGGGAGCTTATGCTCACTGGACAGCTCGGAGATGTAATGAAAGAGTCCGCGCAGGCGGGAATCACATATATCCGTTCCATAGCGGCAGAATATGGAATCGATCCGGAGTTTTTCCGGGAGAACGATATCCATGTACATATTCCGGAAGGGGCAGTTCCTAAAGATGGTCCGTCAGCCGGAATTACCATGGCGACAGCAATGCTTTCCGCCATTATCAAAAAGCCGGTTAGAGCAGATGTGGCAATGACAGGAGAAATTACGCTGAGAGGTCGTGTGCTTCCGATCGGAGGGCTGAAAGAGAAGCTTCTGGCTGCCAAATATGCGAAGATTAAGCAGGTTCTTGTACCTGTGGAAAACAGACCGGATGTTGAAGAAATGGACAAAGAGATTACCGGAGGACTCAAGATCTCCTATATGGAAAACATGGGAGAGGTTCTGAAGGAAGCTCTGGTATAAGACTCTTCTGCGAGTCCTGAATGATAAAGTGAGGAAACCGATGGTTATAAAGAATGTATCACTGGATATCGTCTGCGGCATCACAAGCAAACTCCCGGATACGGGACGTCCTGAGGTGGCATTTGCCGGAAAATCCAATGTGGGGAAATCCTCCCTCATCAATGCGCTGATGAACCGCAAGGCTCTTGCACGAACCAGCGCTCAGCCGGGAAAGACCCAGACGATTAATTTTTATAATATTAATGACGATATGTATCTGGTAGACCTTCCGGGTTACGGATATGCAAAAGTGTCACAGCAGGAAAAAGAAAAATGGGGCAAAATGATCGAGCGTTATCTTCATACGTCAAAGACATTGAAAGCGGTATTTTTGCTGATTGACATCCGTCATGATCCTTCCGCGAATGATAAGATGATGTATGACTGGATCTTACACAACGGTTATGAGCCGATTATTATTGCAACGAAGCTGGACAAACTGAAACGCAGTCAGGTCCAGAAGAATATTAAGGCGATCAAAGAGGGGCTGAAGCTTCGCAAAGATGGAATCATTATTCCGTTTTCGTCTGAAACGAAACAGGGACGCGAGGAAATTTGGGCGCTGATCGACGAACTGACCGGACTGGCAGTTACCGAAGAGGCTCCTGTACAATAACAGAGGACAAAAAAATGGGAATTATCAAAGCATTCAAGCTGGGATTTGACTATCTCAAATACGATGAAGACGGCAATGTGCAGGATACGCAGAGAGCTGTCAATAATGTAGACCTGGACATTGAAGCGGGACAATTCGTAGCAATTCTGGGACATAACGGAAGTGGAAAATCCACTCTGGCGAAGCATCTGAACGCACTTTTGCTCCCATCGGAGGGAACACTTTGGGTGGATGACATGGATACCTCCAAAGAACCGGAGTTGTGGAAAATCCGACAGAAAGCAGGTATGGTATTTCAGAATCCGGATAACCAGATCATAGGAACTGTAGTGGAAGAAGATGTCGGGTTCGGACCGGAAAATATGGGGATTCCCACGGATAAAATATGGAAGCGTGTGGAGGAAAGTCTCCGGAAAACAGGAATGACTGCTTATCGCCACCATTCTCCAAATAAACTTTCCGGCGGGCAGAAGCAGAGAGTTGCAATTGCCGGAGTGATGGCTATGCGACCGAAATGTATTGTCCTTGACGAACCGACAGCTATGCTGGATCCAAACGGAAGAAAAGAGGTTCTTGAGGCAGTACGGGAATTAAACCGTCAGGAAAATGTAACGGTTATTTTGATTACCCACTATATGGAAGAGGTTGTCCATGCAGATAAAGTATATGTGATGGACAGCGGAGAAGTTGTGATGCAGGGAACTCCAAAGGAGATTTTTTCCCAGGTGGATACCCTCAAAAAATACCGTCTGGATGTGCCGCAGGTAACACTTCTTGCCCATGAACTGCGCAGGGCCGGAGTGGATATTCCGGAAGGAATCCTGACTACAGAGGAATTGGTGAGTGTCTTATGTCAATAGAATTAAAAAATGTAACCTATACCTACAGTCCGGGAACTGCATATGAGATTCATGCTTTGAAAGATGTAAGCCTGTCCATACCGGACGGACAGTTTATTGGAATTATCGGACATACAGGAAGCGGGAAATCAACGCTGATTCAGCATTTGAATGCTTTGATACAGCCGACTTCCGGTACCATTACCTATAATGGAGAAGATATCTGGGGAGAGAAGTACAACCGCCGTTCTCTGAGAAGTGAGGTCGGGCTTGTATTCCAGTATCCGGAACATCAGCTCTTTGAAAGTGATGTGCTCTCTGATGTGTGCTTCGGTCCCATGAATCAGGGATTAACAAGAGAAGAAGCGGAAGCAGAGGCAAAAAAAGCTTTGCAGCAGGTTGGATTCAAAGAAAAAAATTACGGAAAATCACCCTTTGAGCTTTCTGGGGGTCAGAAGAAAAGAGTTGCAATTGCAGGAGTCCTTGCCATGAATCCGAAGATTCTGATTCTGGACGAGCCTACAGCAGGACTTGACCCGAAGGGAAGAGATGACATTCTTGATCAGATTGCGGAACTTCACAAAGTGAGAGGTATTACGATTATTCTGGTGTCTCACAGCATGGAGGATATTGCGAAATATGTGGAGAGATTGATTGTTATGAATCATGGGGAAGCAGTCTTTGACGATACACCAAAGGCAGTCTTTTCACATTATAAAGAGCTGGAGGCAATGGGACTTGCAGCCCCTCAGATAACTTATATTATGAGTGCGCTGAAAGAAAAAGGCCTTTCTGTAGACACAGACGCAACGACTGTGGATGAAGCATGTACAAGTATTCTTGAGGCTCTTGGAAAAAAGAATTCACCGCTTCTGAATTCAGGAGGAAGAGCAGATGATTAGAGATATTACTTTAGGACAATATTATCCGGCGAATTCTGTTCTTCACAGAATGGATCCGAGAACAAAGCTTGTGGGAACACTTATATTTATTATATCCGTATTTGTATTCCACACGATTCCGGGATATGCGGTAGCAACTTTATTTCTTGGGACGATGATCGCAGTCTCCAGGGTGCCGCTGAAATTCATGTTTAAGGGCTTGAAAGCGATAGCCATACTTCTGTTGATTACGATGGCTTTTAACGTGATACTTACGCCCGGAAAAATTTTATGGCAATGGGGATTTCTCAAGGTAACAGAGGAGGGAATCCGTCTGGCAGGCAGAATGGCAATCAGGCTTATCTATCTGGTGATCGGTTCTTCTGTCATGACTCTGACAACAACTCCGAATCAGCTGACAGATGGTCTGGAAAGGCTGCTGCGCCCTCTGAATAAAATTCATGTACCTGTTCATGAAATCGCTATGATGATGTCGATAGCCCTCCGTTTTATTCCGATTCTCCTGGAAGAAACGGATAAGATTATGAAGGCGCAGATTGCCAGAGGTGCAGATTTCGAGAACGGAAATCTGATTCAGAAGGCAAAAAATATGGTGCCGCTTCTTGTACCGCTGTTTATCTCTGCTTTTCGCCGGGCCAATGACCTGGCAATGGCGATGGAGGCGAGATGCTATCACGGCGGTGATAACCGGACACAGATGAAACCTCTGCATTATGAGAAACGCGACTATATGGCATATGTGCTAATGGCAGCATATCTGGCAGTGGCGATTGCGTTCCGCATAATCGGTATATAAGCGTTGGTGAAATCCAGGAGGAATCTTATGAAACGAGTTGGCCTTGTCGTGGCTTACGACGGAACCAATTACTGCGGCTGGCAGACCCAGCCTAATGGAGTTACAGTTCAGGGAGTTCTCAATGAAACTCTGTCTGAGCTTCTGGGAGAGGAGATTGAAACGATAGGCGCAAGCCGTACAGACGCAGGAGTACATGCGATGGGAAATGTGGCAGTGTTTGATACGAATACACGTATTCCCGGAGAAAAGATTTCCTATGCGCTGAATCAGCGTCTTCCGGAGGATATTCGTATCCAGCTTTCGGAGGAGGTGGAGCCGGATTTCCATCCCCGTTACTGTGACAGCGAAAAAACTTATGAATATCGTATTCTCAACCGGAAATTCCCGGTGCCCACAGAGCGCTTGTACAGTTACTTCTATCATTACAGACTTGATGTGGATAAGATGAGGGAGGCAACCTCCTATCTGATCGGACGCCATGATTTCGCATCTTTCTGCGGGGCAAAGGCGCAGGTAAAGACAACAATCCGTACAGTTACCGGTATTGATGTATGGAGAGATGGGGACATCATTACAATTCGCGTATCGGGAACAGGATTTCTTTACAATATGGTACGGATTATTGCCGGAACACTGATTGAAGTGGGAAACGGACAGTATCCCCCGGAAAGAGTAAAAGCGATTCTGGAAGCTTGTAACAGAGAAATGGCAGGACCTACGGCTCCTGCACAGGGACTGACCCTGATGGGCATTGAATTTTTTGATTAAGCAGAAAAATAAAAAGGCATGACCGTTTTCTGTCTTCGGACAGGCGGCCATGCCTTTTGTTGTGGAAGATCTGTGCCTTTTAGAGAAACAAATCGTTTTCAGGCATAATCATGATCAACCTGAATTACAGCAAAGTATTTACCGTTATCCCAGGAACGGATGCTGCTTTTGACACGTGATAAAATTTCCTGATCAGATATTTCACTTTTGTAAGGGATTACGATATCAAAAATAATGTTTGCATGAGTGTTGCCTTCCACTACGCGGAAATCGTGAATGTCGAGTCCGGGTTCAATTTCCTGAACAAGGGCTGTAACTTTGTCTTTCAGACCATTAATTCTGGCATCGTTGGTAACAATAGGATCCATATGGATAGTTGCAGTACAGAAAAGTTTATCCTGCAGTTCTTTCTCAATGTTGTCGATTTCGTCGTGTATCTCCAGAAGATTTCCGTGGGCAGGAACCTCTGCGTGAAGGGATATGATAAGCCTTCCCGGACCGTAGTCATGGACAAGCAGGTCGTGAATACCACAGACAATGGGATGTGCTTTTACCAGATCTTCAATTTCTTTTACGAAATCAGAGCTTGGCGGCTGTCCGAGAAGAGGATCCATAGTGTCTTTCATTGTAGTGATGCCTGTATAAACAATGAAGAGTCCCACTGCGATTCCAAACCAGCCGTCCAGCAGCAGGCCTGTAAATTGGCTGATGAGTGTAGCGCCCAGAACAAGAATAGTGGAAATCGTGTCGCTTAAACTGTCATTAGCAGTTGCAATCATGGCAGTGCTTTCGATTTTTCTGCCGATTTTCCGGTTATAATAATTCATGTAGAATTTTACCAGAATGGATGCAATCAGGATACCGAGAATCAGCGGACTGCTTTCAATAGATTCCGGATGAAGTACCTTACTGATAGAAGTCTTTACCAGTTCAAAGCCCATAATAAGAATTGCAACTGCGACAAAAAGACCGGAAATATATTCCATTCTGCCGTGACCGAAAGGATGCTCGGGATCAGGTTTCTGACCGGAAAGTTTAAATCCCAGGAGAGTAATGACAGAAGAGCCGGCATCGGATAGATTATTGAAGGCATCGGCTGTGATAGCAATGGAGCCGCTTAAAGTTCCTGCAAGCCATTTGCCCGCAAAAAGCAGGATATTAAGCAGAATCCCTACAGTTCCGCACAGCATACCATAAGCCTGACGTACCTCTCCGGAATGATAATCGGAGGGGTTTTTGATAAATATTTTTGCTAAAAAAGTTACCATGTTTAGTTCTCCCCGTTTTTTTATACGCGCTGAAATGTGTTTGGTCTATAAATATGTAGGATAGCACAGATCAGAATAAAATTCTACAAAAAACAGAAAAGAACATGTAATTTAGAATTTTTGTCTTACTATTAAAAGTAGGAATGAAAAAGCAATATTTCTAAAAAATAAAGCAAAAAGACAATTGAAAATAGAGGCAGAAAACATTACCATAGGATTATGGGTAACTGAGCAAAAACACTAGGAGGATAAAAAATGGAGAAAAAATTTGGCCGTGTTACAATACCGACAGACATGGATGTAATTCCGGAGACTCTGGATATTCTGAAAAGATGGGGAGCAGATGCGATCCGTGACTGCGATGGAACAGAATTTCCGGCAGAACTGAAAGAATCAGGCGCAAAAATTTATGCTACGTATTATACAACCCGTAAAGATAACGTATGGGCGAAGGCTCATCCGGAAGAAATTCAGCAGATGTATATTATGACATCTTTCCATACTGCAGTTTCCGATAAGCTGTCTATCCATCTTATGGATCATCTTTATCCGGATATGCTTAAGGTAAACAGCCGTGACGATATTAAACGCTGGTGGGAAGTTATGGACAGAACTACAGGAGAGCCTGTAGATACCGATAAATGGAACTATAGTGAGGAAACAGGAGACGTGACTATTGAGGCGATTCCTTTCCACGATTATACAGTGAGCTTTCTTGCTTATATTATGTGGGATCCGGTACATATGTACAATGCAGTTGTCAATGACTGGAAAGACGTAGAGCCTCAGATGACTTTTGACGTGCGCCAGCCTGCGACAAGAGAATTTTCCCTTAACAGACTCCGCAGATTCCTTGAGACACATGAGTATGTAAATGTTGTTCGTTTTACGACATTTTTCCATCAGTTCACCCTCATTTTCGATGAGATGGCGAGAGAAAAATATGTAGACTGGTATGGATATTCTGCGTCTGTCAGCCCGTATATTCTGGAACAGTTTGAGAAAGAGGTCGGCTATAAGTTCCGTCCGGAATTTATCATTGATCAGGGCTATATGAATAACACATACCGAATTCCGTCTAAGGAATTTAAGGACTTTCAGGCTTTCCAGAGACGCGAGGTTGCGGCTCTTGCAAAAGAGATGGTGGATATTGTACACGAATACGGCAAGGAAGCTATGATGTTTATGGGCGATCACTGGATCGGTATGGAACCGTTTATGGATGAGTTTGCAAACATCGGTCTTGACGCAGTAGTGGGAAGTGTCGGCAACGGCGCTACTTTAAGACTGTTCAGTGACATCAAGAATGTTAAATATACAGAGGGACGTTTCCTTCCATATTTCTTCCCGGATACTTTCCATGAAGGCGGAGACCCGGTAAAAGAGGCAAAGGTGAACTGGGTAACAGCCCGACGTGCAATTCTGAGAAGCCCGATTCAGAGAATCGGCTATGGCGGATACTTAAAGCTTGCACTTCAGTTCCCTGATTTTGTAGATTATATCACAGAGGTAACAGACGAATTCCGTACGCTTTATGACAATATTCAGGGAGTTACACCATACTGCGTGAAACGAGTAGCGGTTCTCAACTGCTGGGGAAGAATGCGTGCATGGGGTAATCATATGGTTCACCACGCTCTTTACTATAAACAGAACTATTCCTATGCAGGCGTGATCGAAGCTCTCAGCGGCGCTCCGTTTGATGTGAAATTCATCAGTTTTGATGATATTAAGGAAAATCCGGAATTATTAAGCGAGTTTGACGTTGTTCTCAATGTTGGTGATGCAGACACTGCATATACCGGCGGTGAATTCTGGAAAGACGAGACAATTGTAACTGCTGTTAAGAAATTTGTTTATAACGGCGGTGGTTTCATTGGTGTGGGTGAGCCTTGCGCGCATCAGTGGCAGGGACGTTTCATTCAGCTTTCCGAAATCCTTGGTGTAGAGGAAGAGCATGGATTTAACTTAAATACAGATAAGTACAACTGGGAAGAGCACAGAGATCACTTCATTCTTTCCGACTGTACAAAAGATGTGGATTTCGGCGAAGGAAAGAAGAATATCTTCGCGCTTCCTGAGACAGAAATCCTGATTCAGAGAGATAAGGAAGTACAGATGGCTGTCAAAGAATTTGGAAAAGGTCGTGGTGTTTATATCAGCGGACTTCCATACAGCTTTGAGAACAGCCGTATCCTTTACCGTGCGGTTCTGTGGTCTGCAAATGCAGAAGAGGAGTTGAATTGCTGGTTCTCCACAAACTTCAATGTGGAAGTTCACGCATATGTGAAGAATAATAAATATTGTGTTGTAAATAATACTTATGAGCCGCAGGATACTGTTGTATACAGAGGTGACGGCAGCAGCTTCCCGCTTCATATGGAGGCAAATGAGATTAAATGGTATCAGATTGACTGATGTCAGTGAAGCTCAGGCAGGGGCGTAAGAACCCCTGCCTGTTTTTCTGCAAAAAACTCGAAAAAAAGTTGAAAAATAAGGAAAAAATGGTTGACAGAAGAGAGCGCTTATAATATAATTACCCAATGTGACGTAGTGCGAAATACTTGAGCCAATAGCCCCGGCGAGAGTGTTTATCAGCGGTTTCGGACATTTCCGCGGTTTTATGCACAGGCGTCCCGGTAATAACTTTTTACGCGGGAATCCGCGGTTGATTAAACTATCGTTGATAAATAACAGGAGGTAAAACCATGCAGACTTATATGGCTAATCCAGATAAAATCGAAAGAAAATGGTATGTAGTTGACGCTGAAGGATGCACACTGGGCCGTCTGGCTTCCGGTATCGCAAGCGTTTTAAGAGGTAAAAATAAACCACAGTTTACACCACACGTAGACACAGGTGATTATGTAATCGTTGTCAATGCTGACAAGATTAAAGTTACAGGCAAGAAATTAGAGCAGAAAATCTACTACAATCACTCCGATTATGTAGGTGGTATGAAAGAAACTACATTAAAAGAAATGTTAGCAAAGAAACCAGAGAAGGTTGTTGAGCTTGCAGTGAAAGGTATGCTTCCAAAAGGACCTTTAGGAAGAACTATGTACAAAAAACTTTTTGTATACGCAGGACCGGAACACAAACATGAAGCTCAGAAACCGGAAGTTTTAACATTTTAAGGAGGTAGATTACATTGGCTAGCGCAAAATTCTACGGAACAGGAAGAAGAAAAAAATCAATCGCAAGAGTTTACCTTGTACCTGGAACAGGTAAAGTTACAATCAATAAAAGAGATATCGATGAATACTTCGGATTAGATACACTGAAAGTTATCGTTCGTCAGCCATTAGTTGCAACAGAGACAGAAGGCAAATTTGACGTATTAGTAAACGTACACGGCGGCGGATACACAGGACAGGCTGGTGCAATCAGACATGGTGTTGCAAGAGCACTCCTTCAGGCAGATGCTGAATACAGACCAGTTCTTAAAGCAGCAGGCTTCTTAACACGTGACCCACGTGCGAAAGAGCGTAAAAAATACGGTCTCAAAGCAGCTCGTAGAGCACCACAGTTCTCTAAACGATAATTTTATTATCAGAAGAATTATTATTAAACAGCAAAATTATAACCCTCTCAGGAAGATTCCTGAGAGGGTTTTTTCATGCGGTTGTTATTTTAGAGGAAAATAAAAAGTGATACGAATGGAACGATTCAAATTATATAGCGTCACATTTCAAGAATCCGGTAAAACCAAGCCCCTCTGTCAGAAGCTTTCCTGATAGGGGGGCTTAGTAAATTCAAAACTATTTTTCCAGTAGGTTTTCTGCTCTTTTCAGCGCAGCAGCAATATTTTTACAGAAGTTTTCTTTGCCGATTTTGCGTATAAATCCGGTTTTTTCCATTACGCGAATAGGCTGTTCGCTGACATGGGAAAAAATCAGAGTAATATTATTTTCCAGACATTTGTCAGCAAGCTCGTCAAGTGTGTTCATAGCTGTAATGTCAAGCGCCGGAACGCTTCTCATACGAAGAATTAGGCATTTGGTGAAATCCTTAAAGAGGATTTTTTCAATGGCATCGGCAGCGCCGAAGAACAGAGGACCTGTAATCTCATAAACGCGGATTTCCCGGGGCAATTCTCTTAAATGTCTGTTAATTTCTTTACTGTCATCGTCGATATAAGTCCAGCCTTTAACCTGAGTTTCATCACTCATTCGTTTGATGAACAGGAGACAGGCAAGAATCATACCAACCTCAATAGCTACAACAAGGTCAAATACAACGGTCAGAACAAAGGTAATGACCAGAACAGCAATATCGCTTTTGGGCGCTGTCTGAACAAGACGTTTGAAAGTTCTCCACTGGCACATATTATAAGCAACCATAAACAAAATAGCTGCAATTGTGGGCATTGGAATCATTCCGGCATAAGGCATGAGTACAACAAGAACAATTACAAGAGTAATGGAGTGAACCATACCTGCGACAGGAGAACGTCCGCCGTTTTTGATATTTGCGGCTGTTCTTGCGATTGCTCCGGTAGCAGGAATACCTCCAAACAGAGCGGAAGCCACGTTTCCTGCACCCTGCGCTATAAGCTCCATATCGGAACGATGCTTCGTACCTGTCATGCCGTCTGCGACAACGCAGGACAAAAGAGACTCGATAGCTGCTAGAATTGCAATGGTAAAAGCGTTTGGCAGAGCCTGTTCAACCATATGGAAACTGAATTCCGGAAGGTGGAAGGATGGCAGGTCATTGCTGATGGTATAAAGTTTTCCGATGGTTGCAACCTCCAGTGGAAGGAACTGTACCATCAGGATTCCGGCAATAACTGCAATGAGGGATCCCGGAATTTTTTTGAAAATATAAGGCGAAATAATTAAAATTGCAAGGCTGACGCCGCCGACAATCAATGCATCTGTGTTAAGTGTAGAAATATTTTCTATGAAAGCAGAAAGCTTCTCGGTAGTTTCAATAGCAACAGTGCCTTTCGGATAGGTAATTCCAAAGAAATCCTTAAACTGTCCGATAACAATCGTAACCGCGATACCTGAGGTAAAACCTGTGGTAATGGTATAAGGAATATATTTGATCAGTCCTCCGAAGCGGCAAAATCCCATAATGATAAGAATAATACCTGCAAGAATAGTTGATATAACAAGACCATCCATGCCGTCTGTAGCAACAATTCCGGCGACAATCGTGGCAAATGCGGCAGTAGGACCGGCAATCTGTACGGTGCTTCCGCCAAGTGCAGAAATCACGAAACCTGCTACAATCGCTGTATAGATACCTGCTTCAGGTCCTACACCGGAAGCAAGTGCAAGTGCGATAGACAGTGGAAGCGCGATTACCGCAACAATAATTCCCGCAATAACATCACGGGTAAACTGTGACGCTGAATAATTCTTCAGAGAAGTAAGCAACATCGGTTTAAAAGTGTTTTTTGTTTTCATTTCTCTTTTCTCTCCCTCCAAAATTTGGCGGACAAAATACCTGTAAAATCAGGCTTTTGTCCGCGATCCACAAAAGTATATCATAGGAAAATTGCGGGGTAAACAATAAAAGCAGAAGTTTCTGAGAAAGAACAAAAATAGAAAAATAAATTCCAGAGTGTATGCCGGAAGTGTTTTTGTGGTATGATAAAAGCCAGTAAGCTGAGAGCATTTCTAATATGCTACGGCAAAACGGGGAGATTAAATTGTGAAAGAAAATACACACAGGAGAAAAATATGAAGAAACTGGTTATTGGTATTCTCGCCCATGTAGATGCGGGAAAAACAACCTTGTCAGAGGGGCTGCTTTATCTGAGCGGAAAAATCAGAAAGCTTGGAAGAGTAGATCACAGGGATGCTTACTTAGATACATTTGAGCTTGAAAGAGAAAGAGGAATTACTATTTTCTCGAAACAGGCTGTTTTAAATATGGGAGATACACAGGTGACTCTTCTGGATACTCCGGGACATGTTGATTTTTCAGCTGAAATGGAGAGAACTCTTCAGGTGCTGGATTATGCGATTCTTGTCATAAACGGAGCGGACGGCGTTCAGGGACATACTATGACATTGTGGCGGCTGTTGGCTCGATATGGGATTCCAACCTTTCTGTTTGTGAATAAGATGGATCAGGAGGGAACAGACAGGGATGCTCTTCTGGCAGAATTAAAAAAACGACTTGGTGAAAACTGCATCGACTTCGATGAAACACAGGATTCTGATGAATTTATGGAAAATTTGTCTATGTGTGATGAAGAGCTGCTGGAAAAATATTTGGAGCAGGGAGAACTGACACAGGAGGACATTACAGAACTTATTTGCACAAGAAAGGTGTTTCCCTGCTATTTTGGTTCAGCGTTGAAGCTGGAAGGTGTGGAGGAATTTATCAGAGGTGTGGAAAAATACACGGTTTCTCCTGCATACAATGTGGATTTCGGAGCAAAAATCTACAAGATTGCACGAGATGAACAGGGTAACCGTCTGACATATATGAAAATCACAGGCGGCACGCTGAAAGTAAAGTCACTTCTGACAAATCAGTCTTTGCACCACGGCAGAGAAGAAGAAACCTGGGAAGAAAAAGCAGACCAGATTCGTATTTATTCGGGAACAAAATACGAGATGATCAAGGAGGCGGAAGCGGGAACAGTCTGTGCAGTTACAGGGCTGACAAGAACCTATCCCGGTCAGGGACTTGGTTGTGAAAGGGAATCTGAACTTCCGGTTCTGGAACCTGTACTTAATTATCAGATTCAGCTGCCTTCAGACTGCGATGTCCATCAGATGCTTAAAAAATTAAAAGAGTTGGAGGAAGAAGAGCCTCAGCTCCACATTGTCTGGGATGAACAGCTTCAGGAAATTCATGCCATGCTTATGGGAGAAGTGCAGATCGATATTCTCAAGCATCTCATCTGGGAAAGATTTCATGTGGCTGTTGAATTTGGAGCAGGAAGTATTGTTTATAAGGAGACGATTGCCGGACCGGTGGAAGGAGTCGGACATTATGAGCCGTTGCGCCATTATGCAGAGGTGCATCTTATGCTGGAGCCCGCAGAAGCTGGAAGCGGTCTGCAGTTTTTTACAGCCTGCAGCGAGGACGTATTGGACAAAAACTGGCAGAGGCTGATTCTGACCCATCTGGAGGAAAAGGAGCATAAGGGAGTTCTCACAGGCGCTCCGATTACCGATATGCAGATCACTCTTCTCACAGGGCGAGCCCATCTGAAGCATACAGAAGGGGGGGATTTCAGGCAGGCGACTTACCGTGCGGTGCGCCAGGGACTTAAACAGGCAAAAAGTATTCTTTTAGAACCGTATTACGAGTTCCGGCTGGAAGTGCCGGCAGAAATGATTGGAAGAGCAATGGCAGATATCCAGAAAATGCAGGGAAGTTTTCTGCCGCCGGAAACAGAGGAAGAAATGACGGTTCTTCGTGGAACGGCACCGGTTTCACAGATGCGGGATTACCAGAGAGAAGTGGTTTCTTATACAAAAGGGCACGGACGGCTGTTTTGTTCGCTGAAAGGTTATGCGCCCTGTCAGAACCAGGATGAGGTTGTTGCCGCTATAGGATATGATTCCGAGCGGGATATGGAAAATCCCACAGGCTCTGTCTTCTGTGCTCATGGAGCTGGCTTTGTGGTGCCGTGGAATGAGGTAACAGATTATATGCACCTGGAAGGTGTGGATTTTGACGATGAAATAGAAGAAGAGGAGAAGCTTTCTGTCTATGTTCCGCCACGCTCTGCCTATGCAGGAAGCTATGAAGATGATAAAGAACTTCAGGAAATATTTGAGCGTACTTTCGGACCTGTGAAAGAAAAAAGAGCTATGGTGGGAAAAAGAACTGTTTCTGCACAGCCGTGTCGTTCTTATTACACTCCAAAGCGAAAGTCAGGAGAAGAATACCTGCTTGTTGACGGTTATAATGTGATTTTCGCATGGGAGGAATTGCGGGAGCTGGCAGAAGCGAATCTTCATGCGGCTCAGGATAAATTGATGGATATTCTCAGCAATTATCAGGGATATAAGAAATGTACGCTGATTCTTGTGTTTGATGCTTATAAGGTGGAAGGGCACAGTGAAGAAGTTTTAAAATATCATAATATTTATGTTGTTTACACAAAAGAAGCTGAAACGGCCGATCAGTACATTGAAAAAACCGTGCACAAAATTGGCCGTCAGCATCAGGTGACAGTGGCGACCTCAGATGGACTGGAACAGATTATTATTATGGGACAGGGAGCACAGCGGCTGTCAGCGAAAGGGCTTAAAGAAGAAATTGACGAGGCAAACAGACAACTGCGTCTCGACTGGCATCAGCACAGACAGAGCAGCAAAAACTATCTTTTCGATCATATTTCAGAGGAGCTTGCACAGGAGATGGAACAGGTAAGGCTGGGAAAAAAGAAGCTGTAAAGCAAAATCATAAACAGACAGGAAGGAAGCGGACTTTAATGAAAATAATGATTGTGGAGGATGATACAGGACTTTGCAGAGGAATTTGTCTTGCTCTGGCCGAACAGGAAAATGAGTTCGTATGCTGCCATTGCCTGAAAGAAGCGAAAGGTCTTTTTATAAAAGAAAAACCGGAATTGATGATTCTTGATATCAATCTTCCGGATGGAAGCGGATATGAGCTGCTTCAGGAAATAAGGGAAAAATCAGAAATACCCATTCTTCTTTTGACAGCAAATGATCTTGAGGTGGATGAAGTGACAGGACTTTCTCTGGGAGCAGATGATTATGTGACAAAGCCTTTCAGTCTTGCTGTTCTCAGAGCGCGTGTAGAAGCGCTGAAACGCCGTGCAAAAAGAAAAGTTCCGCAGGTGTATAGGATAGATAGTTTTAGTTTTGACTTTTCCAGGCTTCTTTTTTATAGAGGAAAAGAAGAAATACAGTTAAGCCGGAATGAACAAAAGCTACTGCAGCTTTTTCTGGAAAATCAGGGGCGTGTACTCACCCGTGAGATACTGGTGGAGCGCCTGTGGACGGATGGCGCGGAATATGTAGATGAAAATGCTCTTTCTGTTACCGTAAACCGGTTGAGAAAAAAACTGGGAAACAATGGGGAAAATTATATTCATACAGTGTACGGACAGGGATATACATGGAAGAAAGAATGAATACATAAGATAAGGCAGGAGAAATCCTGCCTTATCTAGTTTCTTTAGAGGGTTCAAATGGTATATCATCAGACTCAGTTTCCCGATATTCCCGCGGTGTTACTCCTGTATACTGTTTAAACACCTTGCTGAAATATCTGGGATTATCGTATCCTGCCATTTCACACACCTCTGTTATTTTTCTGTCTGTATTTCTGAGGAGCTCTTTTACTTTTTCCATCCGCACTTCTGTCAGATATTCCACAAAATTGCATCCTGTTTTTTCCTTAAAAAGTCTGCTCAGATAGTTAGGATGAAGATAAAATTGTTCGGCGAGAGAATTCAGGCTGATGTTCTCGGCATAATGGTGGCGGATAAAAAGCTGAATCTCACGGATTACATCTTTACCTAGGGAGTGTTCGTCCACCTGACTAATGAGGCGGATTAACCATTCCAGATATTCTGTCATGCAGGCTGTACTGTCCTGCATGTTTTCTGAGAGAAGGATACGGTTTAAAATACGTTTCAGACCGGAGTGAAGCTCCTCGTCTTTCAGGGAAAGATTTTTCAGAAAGCTATTAAGTTCAATCAAAAAGCTGATGCAGGCAGACTGGTACTGGGTAAGGGTAGGTTTCTGTTGCTGGAGAGAAATCAGTGCACTGTTTAAAAGCTTCGGAGCCTGGGTGCGCGTTTCCGTATTGGTGATCAGACAGAAAAGTTCCGGCAGAATATCCTGAAGAGATTTTGAGCTGTGTGAAAAAAGAGTTTCAATATTCTGGTAGAGGATAATTCCCTCATTGGTGCCTGCACGATGATAGCGCTGGGCTTTACAGGCTTCCTCCCAGCCCTCGTGAAGCGATTCCAATCCGTATTTCTGCTTGCTGGCGCCGCAGGACCATTCTTCAAGTCCGGTACAGAGCTGCTCCAAAAGAGAGGTCAGGGAACCGAAGGCAGAATCAGATTCCCAGGGAAGCAGACAGAAGAGAGAAAAAATTTCATCATCCAGAAAAATAGCGGAAGGAACTATAGATGAAATCTGATGGCGCATATGTTCTTTTTTTTCTGAAAGTGATTCCTCTGTCAGTTTTTTATTCTTTAAGACCATGGAGAGACCATACCAGCGATTGAGTTTTGGAAGATTAAATTTTACAGAATCTGCCCTGGAATACCCTTTGGCAGCAGATAAAAGCAGGGCTTCCATGCGATTGCTGTGAATCTTGGTTTCTTTTCTGCGCGCAGAGAATTCCTGACTGAGACGCTTCAGCAGTTCCTCGATATCCTTTAAAACAACTGGCTTTGTGAGATAATCAACAGCTCCGCCCCGTATTGCTTCCTGCGCGTAGGTGAAATCAGAATATCCGCTGAGGATTACAGACTTCACATCAGGATATTCCTGACGCAGGATTTTCAGAAGATCGAGCCCTGTTTTTTCCGGCATTCGAATATCCATAAATGTCAGATCGACAGGGTTCTTTTTCAGAAAGGCAAGCGCTTCATCCACACTTCCTGCTGTTCCGGCAACCTCGAAGCCGTATAGATCCCATTTTACGAACCGGGCCAGGCCACGGCATACGATTTCCTCATCATCTACAATCAGTACCTGATAGCTCATAGATTTTCTCCCCCTTTTGTTTTATCTGTCATATTTTCTGAATGTCTGCGAAGGGGCAGGGTGATATAAATTCTGGTTCCCTGCTCCTGACAACTCTCAATTTCGATTCCGTAAGGATCTCCGTAGAAAAGCCGGATTCTCTGATTTACATTTATAAGACCGATACTGCCCTGAGATACGTCATCTTGTTTCAGGGAAGCCCTCAGTGCAGTAAGTTCTTCAAGGGACATTCCCCGTCCGTTATCTTCCACGATAATATGAAGGATTTCACTTTCTATATAGGAGTGGATGCGGATAGAACAGCCCCGGCTTGAATCTCCGAATGCATGTACGACAGCGTTTTCCATAAGAGGCTGAAGCATAAACTGAGGAACATAAAGAGATTCATCGTCCACCTCTGTTTCCAGAATCAGGGAAATTTTATCTTTATGACGGAAGTTGATCACGTCTATGTAAATGGAGGCGTGTTCAATACCGTCTTTCAGAGGGATGGTATTACCTCCTGTTTTCATTCCGAGACGACAGAGGCGGCTGAATTGTTCGATCATCCTTGTTACGGCACTTTCTCCTCCTGCTTCATACATAGCTTCCCAGCGGATAATATCCAGAGTATTGTAAAGAAAATGAGGATTAATCTGCATCAGCATGGCATCAAGCCTGGCATTCTGCAGACTTAAAAGCATTTTCTGGCGGTGTATTTCGGAAAGATAAACCTGATCAATCAGCATATTAGTATTTTCGGCCATTTCATTAAACCTGTCACCCAGATCAGTAATTTCGTCGTGACCGCTGTTGGCGTATCGTGCTGCCCACTTTCCGCTGCCTGCTTTTTTCATAGCGTCATTCAGCTTTTTCAGAGGATTGGAAATACTGATGGTCACATAATAGGAAAGGATAAAACATGCGATTACAGTTGTAATCAGTACAAGGATACAGAGATTGCGAATATGAAGAGTGTTTTTCAGAAGATCTTCAAGTCGAGCGATGTAGCAGACATACATTTCAGAGTCAGGAATCTGTTCATAGACGAAAAGCATTTTCTGACCGTTAATTTGTATTCTTTCGATATCCCGTTTTGTTTCCTGCATCTGAGTGAAAAACTCCGGAGCTTTGGGAAAAGAAGGTGCGCTGATTCTTGGGCTGAATCCGCAGAGAACACCGTCCTTTCCGACCAGAAAGGTATTTCCCGCGTCTTCTTCGGCAATGGTATCAACTGCGCCGGTGAAGCTGCTCAGATCAATATTGAAAAGCAAAACACCGAGAAAATCACGGGTGCTTGGTTCATATACGGCAATTCCCATAGTAACAGTGTTGGCGAAGCCGTAAACATTCTGCTCATTTTTATAAAAGAATTCCATTTGTTCTCTGCTGTCCATCCACACGGGATATCCTTTTTTCTGCTGTGGCAGAAGATAGAATTCCGAATTGTAAAATTTCTTCAGATTTCGGATGGTACCACCTCGCCGGAAGCCGTTATCCTCAACCATGTGATATTGATAGTCAGGGGTGACAAACTGGATATTTACAATATTTTTTCGGTACTGGCGCAGGGAATACAGTCGGTTTTCGATGAGATAGGAATTGTCGTCAAAAATCTGTTGTTCTTTCGGCGTTGGATTTTTGGGAATTTGTGCGTTCTGGACAATAGCATTTAAAATACGGCTGTTATCGTAAAAGCCAAGCGCAGTGTTCTCATACTCTTTCATATTATCGCGTATTTTCAGTCCTGTATTCTGGACGAGCATGGTGGTATAGCGATCCAGATTAAGATTGATTTCGCGGGAATACTGGACAAAAGAAAAAAAGGTAAGAAATAAAGCGCTTGTGAGCAACAAAATCAGGAAAGAGACATTTAGTCTGCGGAAAATCCCTGTCTTGCGAAGCTGTCTTGTTATGAATGTATTGAGCTTCTGTTTTGTTTTTCGAATCCGGGTTATCACCTTCATATGGCCTCCCTGAAGCGTTTCAGAATCCTGTTGCAAGTGATTCGTGTACGCTCTAATTATTTTAAGTAAATCATAAATTTTTTGTATTATAACATATTATCTGTGAAAAAGATATGAGAACAAAAAAGAGACGCCGGACATTGGTATGTCCATGCGCCTCTTTTTTTATCTCTGTAGTCATGCAGCCTGTTTATTTTTTGTTCGCTTCATTAAAGGATTCCAGAGCCTCGGATTCGCACTGTTCCTGAGCTGCTGCAAATTCTTTTTCAGGATCTGCATTGGGGTCTGTAAGAATTTTCTGTACTGCTCGGTCAACGTAGGAGCCGAAATCAGCTTTTCCGTAGAATTCCAGACGTCCTACTGTTTTGGCTGCTTCCAGAACTTCTTTGTATTCTTCCGGGAATTCGTAGAAATCTGTTACACTCATGTCGTCACGAGGAATGATAACCGGGCTGAGAGCGCCTTTGGTTGCAAGGTTTTCAAAGTAGGATGCAAAATATTCGCCGGAATTATAGAATTTAATATATTCCCAGGCTGCATCTTTTTTCGCCTGATCAGATTTTGCGTTGATCACATAGGTTGTTCCTGCGATTGCAGTTGTCTGTTCGCCGGAAGGTCCTGCAGGAGGCAGGCAAAGACCAAGATCATCAGGATCCATTCCATTGGAGACTGCGTCTGTTACCCAGTCTGAAGCAAACGGCATCATACCGATTTTGCCCATTGCGAAATCTGCGGTAAGGTCGCCGAATTTCAGGGTCATATCGCTCTGAAGAACGCCTTCGCTCTTTAACTGCTGGTAATATTTGGCTGCTTCGATTACCGCCGGATCTGTAAAGGTAAGCTCTGCGGTTCCGTCTTCGTTTTCTTTTGTAAGGTCTCCGCCTGCCTGCCATACATAATACTGGAAGAACCATTCTGTCCATTCTGCGGCAAGAGTTGCATATCCGGCAACCTGATTGTCAGGATTGTTGATTTTTTTGGCAAATTCGAGAGCTTCTTCCCATGTCTTTGGAGCTGTTTCGAGACCGGCTTCTTTGAAAAGGGCTTTGTTGTAGCCGAAAAGCATTGGGGAAACTGTACTTGGAACACCGTAAATCGTGCCGTCTTTTGTAAACATATCCACATATTCTTTTGTGAAATTATCCCATTCGTCCCACTGTGCAGTATAGTCGTTTAATGGCTCCAGAATACCTGCGGTCATGTAGGAATCCATCATAGTAAAAGAACAGTCAATAAGATCAGGAGCTGTTCCGGAAGCAACGCCCTGATAAAATTCATTTCCAGGGTCGCCTTCTTTTACAACTTTATTGAGAGTGATCCACGGATG
>Juniper_p2__coassemble_1091_pt1 | contig 32995 bp, 31 predicted proteins | sample Juniper_p2__metabat2_high_PE_037 | metagenome-assembled genome bin Juniper_p2 | reverse complement strand
ATAAAGTCAGGAGCGCATGGATAATATTTTTTGCAGTGACATAGGCAGGAGCTGCCTTTGCGCCAAAAATTGCAGTAATCGGCGCTGCCGGAAGATGTCCGCTTTTAATCTCATAATATTGATGAATAAGGTATAAAAGATTTAACTGCTGACGCTTATACTCATGGAGTCTCTTGGACTGAATCGTAAACATGGATTTCGGGTTCACAGTCACACCCTGTTTTTCTTTGAGCCAACGAGCAAGCTTTACCTTGTTGTCCGCCTTAATCTCCATGATTTTTTCCAGTACTTTCCTATCATTCAGATATGCGCCCAGTTTCTTTAATTCCATAGCATCCTTCTTAAATCCGTCACCGATCAGACTCTCAATATATGCGGTCAGCTCCCGGTTGCAGGACAGAAGCCATCTTCTGAATGTAATTCCGTTTGTCTTATTATTAAACTTCTCCGGATACATCTCATAGAAATTGTGCAGCTCACTGTTTTTCAAAATTTCCGTATGAAGGGCAGCTACACCGTTTGTACTGTGTGTGAAATGAATATCCATATGCGCCATATGTACCAGATTGTTGTCGTCAATGATAGCGGTACTCTTATCTTCCGTCTTTTCTCCTGCAAGAGCATCCAGTTTACGGATTACAGGCATCAACTGCGGAACTACCTCCTCCAGATAGGAAACCGGCCATTTTTCCAGAGCTTCTGCAAGAATGGTGTGGTTCGTGTACGCACAGGTATTTGTCACGATTTCTGCAGCTTCCTCAAATGCGATTCCCTTTTCCATAAGAAGACGAATCAGCTCCGGAATCACCATGGACGGATGAGTATCGTTAATCTGAATCGCCGCAAAATCTGCAAGATTATGGAAATCACAGCCTCTTTCCCGGCACTCCTCAAGAATCATCTGCGCACCTGCGCTGACCATAAGATACTGTTGGTAAATACGAAGCTTACGTCCTGCATCATCACTGTCATCCGGATATAAGAATAAGGTCAGATTTTTGTCTATAGCGTTTTTGTCAAATTCGATGCCTGTACCGATGATGCTTTCATCTACCGTATCCAGATCAAACAGATTCAGTTTATTGGTACGTCCGTTATAGCCTGTGACATCAAGCTGATAAAGACGCGCTTCGTATTCTTTTCCTGCAAGACTTACCGGATAAATCTTTCCTGTATCCTCTGCCCACTGCGCCGCGTTCAGCCAGTAATCCGGAGTTTCGTTCTGTGAATTATCCCTGAAATTCTGGCGGAACAATCCGCAGTGGTAGCGAAGCCCTACTCCGTCTCCGGGCAGATTCAAAGTTGCCAGAGAATCCAGAAAACAGGCTGCCAGACGTCCAAGACCGCCATTTCCAAGACTTGGTTCCGGCTCTGCTTCCTCAAGCTCCGCCATAGACTTTCCGTTTTTCTCCAGAATGGCGTTGATTTCCTCATACATTCCGAGATTAATCAAATTATTGCTTAACAGCTTTCCAATGAGGAACTCTGCAGAGATATAATATAACTTACGTCCCTTTACTTCTTTTTCCTGATTTTTGCTTTCTTCTTTTACAACTGTCATCAATGCTTTGTAAAGCTCTTCATAGCTGCTGTCCGCAATCTTCTTTCCGCAAAGAGCTTCCAGTCTTTTTTCTAACATCATGTTGAAATCCCCTTTCTATTACACCACTTTTGTTTCTTTCCGTTTTTTGTTTGTCTCTCATCTGTTAAATATATTATACCATTCCTCCACGAACAATGCCTGTACAATCTCGCCAACATATGATACAATCCTATCATTATGAAGAAACAAACAAACGCGCCGGCCAAAGACGGCGCCGGATATCACGAAACAAAAAAACATACGGAATTCATGTTTCCCTACAATGTATATCTCTGCACCATCCCCGATGATTTCCCCTCGGTTTTCCTTCACTGGCAGGATACTATGGAAATTATTTACATTAAGAAAGGAGTGGGGATGGCTCAGGTGGATCTTTCCTCTTTTGAAATACACGCAGGAGATATCATCCTTGTTCCGCCCGGACACCTCCACGGTCTGAGTCAGATTAAGGGACAGCGGATGGAATACGAAAATATTATTTTTGACATGGAATTCCTTGGAAGCAATGTGGTGGACGTCTGCAGCCAGAAGTATCTTCTTCCTCTTTTAAACAACCGGATTTCCTTTCCTGTCTGTATCACTTCGCAGGATGCCCATTATGACCGATTTTCCTCTTGCCTCAACGACGCAGACGAGCTCTGCGATAAACGACCTTCCGGTTTCGAGCTTGGGGTAAAAGCTGATATTATGCAGTTTTTTTCCCTGATTCTCCGCTATAACGACACGGACTCAGCCTCTTCAGAAGAGCCTCTTCATCTGGAACGGCTGAAGCTTGCCCTGAACTACATTGAAGAAAATTATCAGAATCCCATCCGGATTCAGGACGCTGCCTTACAGTGCGGCTACAGCGAAAGCCATTTCATGCGATGGTTCCGCCAGATGACAGGCACCAGCTTCATCGGTTATCTGAACCGCTACCGTCTGGAGAGCGCCTTCAAGGAACTGAAAGATTCAGAAAGAACCGTTCTGGAAATCTCAGAAAGCGTCGGTTTCGACAATCTGTCCAATTTCAACCGACAGTTTAAAAAACATTTTGGAATCACACCAAGAGAATTAAGAACGCAAAAAAGATAAAAAAACGAAAGTCCCCTGAACGTACAACAGGGGACTTTCTCTATGAGATAATCAAATCAACTCACATTTTGGATTTTCGGCTCCTGACACTTCGATTTTGCCATCTGCATAAGCCGTAATCGCAGTAGTATGCATATCCATGTCATAATCTTTGCCATATCCGTCGTCATTGTAAAGCTGATATGTTCCTTTATCTTTTATGAAATGAAGAAGCCTTAAAGAAGAAGTATCTGTCTCTTCCACACAGCAGCCGCCCTTTGCAAGAGGAACCATACTGTCCGGACGGACAAAAATGAGAACCTCATCAAGCCCTGCTTTCACATAATGGTGACCCTTGCTCAAAATCTCTGTCTCCATTTCGTTTTCACTCTTCATGCGGTACAGCTTCATTTCTTCCGGAAGATATACGTATCTGCCCTGTGCATTCTGTGTATAAACAGGCGCGATCATAATACTCTCTCCTACAAAAAGCTGATCTGATACAAGCTTCGCCTGCTCGTCTTCAGGACAGGCAAAGGCAAGAGGCGTAAACATCATTTCATCCTTCAGTACAGATTTCATAAATTCACTGTAAAGATACGGAAGAAGGGCATAGCGCAGTCCGATGATTCTCCTGAACGCATCGGTATTGCCGAACTGATAGAATTCCTGCTCTCTTGTTCCAAGGGCAGAATGATTTCGCATCAGAGGCGTAAAGATTCCCAGTTCCAGCCAGCGAAGCATCAAATCCTCGGTAGTATCGCTTCCGAAGCCGCCCAGATCCGCTCCCGTGTACATAAAGCCGCACATATTAAGTCCCGGAAGCATCTGCAGATTCAGAAGAATATGTGACCACCATGACTGATTATCACCCATCCAGATACCTCCGTAGCGGTGCATTCCGATATAGGATGCTCTGGAATACATCAGGATTCGCTTGTCAGGAGCGATTCTTTCAAAAGCTTCCTGGGCAGACCTCGTCATATAGTAACCGTACAGATTGTGTACTCTGTCGTGACGAATCTTCTCCCCTTTATAATTATGGTAAAAGCTTTCATAATCTTCTTTTCTGTTGGCTGTTCCGAGAACAAGGTCCTTCATCTTCCAGAAATCGCCCACTTCAAGATTTTTTCCCTTGAATTCTTCCAGCCCCTCAAAAACCTCTTTTAAGTGATCCTGAGTAAAGAAAATTGCCGGTTCATTCATATCATTCCAGAAGCCTTCAATCCCCTGATCTATCAGAATTTTATATTTATTGCCAAACCATTCTCTGGCCTCGTCATTCAGGAAATCCGGAAAATGAGAGTTTCCGGGCCAAACGCCTACTGTCTGCTCTTTTCCATCGGCTTTTTTACAGAAATACCCGTTTTTGATTCCTTCCTCATAAACCGGATATCCCTCTTCCACCTTAACAGCCGCATCAATAATCGGAACAAGATGAATTCCCTGCTCCTTCATTTCCTCTGCCAGTGCCTTGAGATTCGGGAAACGCTCTTTATCTACCGTGAAGTCCTTATAGCGCTCCATATAGTCGATATCCAGATAAATACTGTCCAGCGGAATATTTTTGCTTCTGTGCTCACGGGCAACTCTGCGAATATCTTCCTCGCATTTGTATCCCCAGCGGCTCTGTCCGTAGCCAAACGCCCACTTCGGCGGAATGTAGCTTCTGCCGATCATCTTTCGGAACTCTTTCACAATAGAGAGAATGGAATCGCCTTCCAGAATATAAAGTACATAACCGCCCTCATCAATTGTAATCCGGATTTCTTCTCTTTTTCCATATCCCATGTCAAAGCAGATTTTCTGCGGAGCATCCACGAAAACACCGAAGGTTTCTCTTCCGTCCACCACAAAGAAATTATGCGCGCCGTAAAGAGAACGGATATTTTCCACATGATTCGGGTCGTCGTTGCAGTGTGACTCATATACCCATCCTCTCTTGTTGATACCTCTGATTGATTCTCCCAGACCGTAAACCGCAGTCTCCTCATCCATGTTGTATGTATAAATCCCATCAGATTCCTTTTTCAGAAAGGGAACCTCTCCCTTTGTCTCCTCCACAGCCTTTACCACTGCTTCTGTTTCAAAATATTTTCCAAGTACATATTTACGAACCATTATTTGTCCTCCTGCATTCTTTTTCCGTTCTCCAGTTCTTCCAGCCTGTCAAACACTCTCAACATCTCTCCGATGCTCCACGCTGTTCCTTTACAGTTTCACAGGCTTCTTTTCTTCCTCTGTTCACCTTTAAATATGCCAGATAATACGCGCCCAGCGGAAAAGTCCAGACAGTTCCCTGATGATAGGAAAGGTTCCGTTTCAACTGTTCGCCGCCATACTGCGGCACAAATTCCGGGTCGTCCTTATCCAGCGTCCGAAGCCCATAAGGAGTATACAGCTTCTCATAAACTGTGTCCACTACTTTTCTTCATTCCAGAATTTCTCCGTGAAACTTTTTTTTACCTTTTCTGCCAGCTTTTGATATTTCCCGGGATATCCCAGTTCCTTTGCCAGCATATCCATAACGCAAAGCGCATTGTACCAGTACGCATTAATCTCTACCGGTTTTCCGTGACGGGGAGTGGGAAGAATATCATTAACCCGAACGTCCATCCAGGTCACCTGATCAAGACCTGAGCCTGCGCTGATCAGCCCGTCCTCGTCCATGTGGATATTGAAATCTGTCCCCTCCTGATAGTTCTTCATAATACTCTCCAGAACCGGCCACATTTCTTCTTCTGTACTGCGCCGCTTCCTCAAAAATATCTTTTACAGAAAGCTTTTCCTTCTTCATGGTATAAAGAATTTCCAGATATTCTGTTTTGCCTGAAGGAACTGTTTTTACAAGCTTATGGTTGATATAAGTATTTCCGTGGCTGCATCTGCCGTCGCAGGCGTCGTAAGCATAAAAAAGCCCTTCACAGAACTCCCCTTCAAAAGATACTGCTTCCCCGTTTGTATAAAAATATACTGTCATTCCCCCTGAATGTATTTCATTTCCCTCTAATGTAAACTTCTGCTCCTTTTCAAGAAGCTGCCCCTTCGCTGCAAACTGAAGGTGCGGGATAATTTCAAGCTTTACCTCTCTCTTTGTACGGTTTTTTATGCGGTAGCGGACAGCCGCCATTTCCAGTTGCAGCCAAGAGTAGACGGATGATTGATGCGCGCCTCATTGCCAAGCCCCAGATAATCCTGAAGAGGAATGATGCAGGTATTGGCAGCGTATCATACCATGAACGGATTGTATCGTTGTCGTGAGTCCCCGTGTATACGACGCAATTTTTGTCATAATCGTGGGGAAGGTATCCTGTATCCTTATCAGGTTCAAAAGCAAACTCCAGAACCTTCATATTTGGATATCCGGTTGGCGCCGGGATCAGCTTCGGACAGGAAGGAGCTGTTGGTATCGGTGTTCCCGTCGGCTTCAAGGTCGGTGTAGGTATCGGAGATATCAGCATCATCGGCCACGACGACCCGCCTTTCTGCGCTTACCAGTCTCCTGAATGAGGTTTCCATCGGAACCATGCTTCTACACGCAAAGCTCATTGTACGAAATTCCACAGGTCCTCTTCCTTCCCTCTGTGAAACAGAAAAAAAATAAATCCCAGACAAGAAGAATCCCGGCACAGCTTTACAGCCTGCCGGGATTCCTCCTTAAAAGGGATTTTTATGATTTTTATTTTTGGTTTAGTTGGAATTATTTACAAAGTTTCTTAAATTCGTCAGCTACGAACTGAACTTTTGTTCCGATAATAACCTGAACTGCAGTTTTGCTTGGTCTGATAACGCCTGCAACACCTGCAGATTTGATAACTTTCTCATTAACCTTTGTATAGTCTTTGATTTCAAGACGAAGTCTTGTGATACAGTTATCGATAGATTTTACGTTTTCTTTACCGCCAACGCCTTCAAGAACAATTTTTGCTACCTGTGTGTAGTCGTTGTTAGCAAGTTTAACATTTACTTCATTCTCTTCATCGTCTTCACGACCAGGAGTCTTGAGGTCGAATTTCACGATTGCGAAGCGGAATACAAGGTAGAATACAAGGAATGCAGCGATTCCAAGAGGAATGATCAGCCATGTTTTCGCAGCAGCCGGAAGAGATGCTGAGAAAAGAAGGTCAGTTGCTCCTGCTGAGAAGGAGAAACCTGCACGGAAACCAAGAGCTACAGTAATTACTGTAAAGATACCGTACAGAAGTGCATAAATAACATAAAGTACAGGTGCAAGGAACATGAAACCGAATTCGAACGGCTCAGTAACACCGCAGACAAAGGAACAAACAGCTGCAGAAGCTACAAGACCGATAGCAACTTTTTTCTTGTTGTCTTTTGCACACTGGATCATAGCCAGAGCTGCACCAGGAACACCAAACATCATACATGGGAAGAAACCTGACATATACATACCAAGGCTCCATGTAACGTCTGCGCTTGTTTCGCCTGCCCAGAAATGAGTCAGGTCACCAAGACCGATAGTGTCAAACCAGAATACGTTGTTTAATGCGTGATGCAGACCTGTCGGAATTAACAGACGGTTCAGGAATGCATAGATACCAGCACCAAAAGCGCCCATGTTAGCGATACCTTCACCGATAGAAATCAGTACGGAGAAGATGATTGGCCATACAAACAGAAGAACAGCGGATACTATGATGGAAACTACGCCTGCAACAATTGCAACGCATCTTTTACCGCTGAAGAATGACAGCCAGTCCGGAAGTTTTGTGCTCTTGAATTTATTGTAGCACATAGAACCGATAACACCTGCAAGGATACCGATGAATGGGTTTGCAATTTTATCAAATGCCAGTGTGTATTTTGCATTGTCAACGATGGATGGTCTGATTGTGGAAACAAAACCTGTGTTGAGCAGTGTTGTGATCATCAGCCAGGAAGCTAATGCTGCAAGACCTGCTGTACCATCGTTATCGTCTGCCATACCTACACCAACACCGATAACAAACAGAATTGCCATGTTATCAACAAGAGCACCGCCTGCTTTTACGAGGAACAGACCGAGCTTCTGTGTAAAGCCGACAATGTCACCACCCTGCATGGTCGCAGGACAAAGCAGGTATCCGATACCCATGAGAATACCACAGATCGGAAGGCATGCTACAGGAAGCATTAAGGCTTTTCCTAATTTCTGTAAAAATTTCATACTTACTTTTCCTCCTTATCCTTTTCCCTAAATCCCTTTTATCTACAGTTCATCCGCCCGCAAGGACTCTGGGTGAACGAAACCGCGTAATTATATTTTAAACCGATTCTTCAGAAAGCCTGCAAATCCTGCCGTAGGATTCCTGGTATGATCGGCTAAAATAGCGTAATATGATTATTTCTTAATTGTCAGAATGTCGTCTCCAGGATTTACATCCATGCCGACCATTGCTTCCACATCCTTAAAGTCAGGTGTGTTGCATACGATAACAGGAGTGATCACATCGTATCCTGCCGCCTTGATTGCTTCAATATCTGCAGTCAAAAGAAGATCACCTTTCTTTACCTTCGCTCCTGTTTCTGTATGAGCTGTAAAGTGCTCGCCTTTAAGCGCAACTGTGTCAAGTCCGATGTGGACAAGAAGCTCTACACCATCATCTGTTGTAATGCTGACTGCATGAAGAGTGTCAAAAAGCAGTGCGATCTCGCCATCTGCCGGTGCATAAATGTTGCCGTCTGTCGGAATCACTGCTGCGCCTTTGCCAAGAATTCCCTCACCGAAGGTCGGATCACTTACCTGTGACAGCTCCACTGCTTTTCCCTTTACAGGGGATCCAATCATAATACCATTTGCTTTTTTCTTGAAAATACCAAACATTTGATTTCCCTCTTTCTTTCCTTTTTTGGTTACTGTGAACAGTATTTTATTCTTCCATATCCGGCAGCATACACACCCGCTTGATATGAATTGCCAAAAACATCATTTCCTCTCCTGAAATTGTTTCTCCGAAGTTCTCCCTGATGTACTCTGCCGCCTTACGGCTGCACTCCAGTTCTTTAGGATACTTCTTCTGAATCATTGCCAGAAGTTCGCTTTCCTGGTCACTCAGAAGCTCATGGCGGTATATCCTCTGTGCCAGAAACTTCAGGTGTGTAATAAATCTCTCGTAATGAAGAGATTCTTCGTCAAACTGTATTCCAAAATCCTCTTTCACAATGTCAAGTATTCCCTGAATCATCTTTGTCATTGCAAACGTATCATTGATACTCGTATCATACTCTGCATTTACGATGTGAAGAGCAATAAACCCCGCCTCATCAGCAGTAAAATTCATGCCGAGACGTTTATTCACCAGCTCCACCGCATATTTTCCAAGAAGATACTCCTGAGGATAAAATCGCTTGATTTCCCAGAGAATTGCATTCTGCAGCTTGATTCCCTGCTTCATTCTCTCAATAGCAAAGTTGATATGGTCTGTGAGAGTTACATAAATACTCTGACTGAGTTTCAAATTCATATTCTTCTTTGCATAGGAGATAATATCTGTGGATATTTGCATCCGCTCCAGAGGTATATTCTCCAGAAGTTCCTTAAACTGGTCCGCTATCTTACGGTTTTCTATGCGAAAAATCTTCTGTATTTTTTCTTCGTTTACCGGATCTCCGGGATGAGCCTTGAATCCGATTCCCGTCCCCATAACAACAACTTCCTGCCCGCTTTCATCAAAGGCAGAAATCACATTATTATTGATTACCTTCTGAATCTCCATAACATCCCCCAATGTACCTTCCTGTCAAAGACAGAATTTTCATTCCTAAGGTAAAAAGCAACTGCAATTCCTTTTGTGTCCATGTATCCTGGAATAAAAAAAACCAAACTCCACCCTGCTCTTTCCATATCAGTCAGGTATAGAATTTGGTTTTGCCTGCCTCACCAGTAACAATCCGAAAATTTCTTGCCAGTCACCCCATTCACATTCCAGCAGAATTATGCTATGTGAATAGTATCTATATTTTTTGATTAATACAATTATACTAGCAAAAATTGTGCAATGTGTCAATAGTGAGTTTCAGTTTTTCGTTTTTTTGTATAAATTCACGCTTTCGTTCGTCTTGTTCACTATAACAATTTTACATAGATTTGCGTTCTGCAATTTCTGCCATTTTTGCCTCATTAAGTCTCGTATCTCCGTGCACACGACTATATGAAAGATAACCGTTCATTCTGTCAATTTTTGTCAGATTACTGGAACCGCATACAGGACATACATCCATCTCCAGCTCCTCGTGACCGCAATCATCACAATATGCAAGGGAAAGATTCACACCTTCGTAATAACCAAGGGCCATTGCTCTGCGAATAAGCGTGCGGATTGCTTCACGGTTATATCCTATCGGATAACGCACATACTGAATCTTGCCTCCATTGCAAAGCTCCCAAAAGCGGCCTTCCAGATCCTGCTTCTCAATCGGTGTTACATCTTCTGTTACATGACAGTGGAAGCTGTTGCTCACATACGGTCTGTCAGAAACGCCCTCCACAATACCATACATCTTACGGAACTGTTCTACCTGTAAACCGCAGAGACTCTCTGCCGGTGTGCCGTAAATCGCATAAAGGTTACCATCCTCTTCTTTAAACTGGTTCACCTTATCATTAATATATTTCAGCACCTCGAGGGCAAACTGTCCATCCTCTGTGATGGACTTTCCATTATACAGCTCCTGAAGCTCATTGAGAGCTGTAATACCAAAGGAAGCTGTCATAGGCTTGAGGATCTTTCCTATTTTTTCGTTTGGCTTGAGATGTCCGCCATAAAAACCACCCTCGCAGTAAGCCAGAGGATTCGTGGAAGCACGCATCTGTCCAAGATACTCATAGGTACGGATATGAAGACTTCGAATCATCTCAAGATAAAAATCAAGCACCTCATAGAAATCTCTGCTCTCAGCCCGTGCCTTCGCAAGAATCATCGGAAGATGAAGGCTGACTGCCCCCACATTGAAACGACCTACAAAGACTGGAGTATCATTCTCATCTGCCGGATACATGCCTCCGCGCTCATACCACGGACTTAAGAATGCACGGCATCCCATCGGGCTGATTACCTTGCCATAGCGCTTGTACATACTGGAAATATAACCTTTTCCGGACATGGAAAGCCAGTCCGGATACATAGTCTGTGCAGAACAGTCCACTCCTGCTTCAAAAACATCTTCACAGCATTTGCCCTTACCGTGAATATTTTCGTCATAGAGGAACACAATCTTCGGAAATAGAACCGGTTTCTTGCGTCCTTTCTTTCCCTGACCGCCTTTATGAACTTCCAGAAGAGAAATACTGCACATTTTTTCGAACTGCTTTTGTCCAAGACCGAGCGTTACTGTCACGAACGGATAATCGCCACGTGAAGAACCTACTGTATTGAGCTTATACTCAATCCCCTGCCAGCCCTGGTCAAAGTCTCTCCTCACCTTGTCAAGAGCGTATTCAATGGCTTTTTCTTCTCTTCCCTTCCAGCTCTCATCGGAATATTTCATAAATTCTTTAATATAGTGGTCGTAGCTCTTCTGGGCATATGGAGCCAGAATCTTGTCTACCTCCGGTACTGTGAAGCCGCCGTACTGCTGAGCTGCTGTACTTAAAATAATATCACCCATAACGTCAAATGCAGTATCCAGAGTCTTCGGCTCATTGTACCACACATTTCCCATCTCAAATCCGCCACTTAACACGGAAGCCACATCGAAAAGACAGCAGTTCATAGTATCAAGACGCGCAGACTGGTCATGGATGTAAATATAACCATCCTTACATGCCTGCAGTTCATTGCGGTTCATAAAGAACTTACGGTAAAGTTCCTTATTTAACTCGTTGAAAATCAGACTTCTCTTTGTGGCAACAAGCGCACTGTCTGTATTTGCATTGCTCTTGTCTCCGATATAGCGGATTGCCTGGCTCTTCGTATATACATCATCCATCATATGAATAAAATCAAGCTTGTAGTTTCTGTAATCGCGATAGCTCTTGGCAACTGCCGGGTTTACCCGCTCCAGAGCACCTTCCACAATATTGTGCATTTCCTGAATCTCAATCTCATTTTTCCCCAGAGAAGCTGCATGCTCCTCTGCGAAGCGGCAGATAAAATCCTTCTCCTTATCTGAAAATGTATATAAGATTCTGGATGCCGATTTATTTACGGCAGCTACAATCTTCTGAGAATTGAATTCCTCCCTTGTCCCGTCTTTCTTGATCACGTATATCATCGCACTTACCTCACATACTATATATAGTTAATTTATTTATATCACATCTATTTACGTACCATATCTGGTGTGTCGTTTACAAAGTATAGCACATCGTACATGAAAAAGAAAGTACCAAAAACTACATAGAGGTCAATTCGTCATATTGCTCAATCAGGAACATCATCACATAATTGTTTTTATCGTCATAGCCGTTAACAAAAAGGCGGTCGCCCTCGTGAAGTTCAAGGACTATCTGGTTCTCCTCGTCATCAAATTCATAGAAGACCTCATTTTTTCCAGATTCGGCATATTGCACAAGAATCTCCATGTAACCATAAGGAACCTCCAAAACGTATTCCCCGGCCATGACCATTCCCTGATCAAAGGTATCTCCCACCTCAATCTCCGACTGCGTACTGTCCATAAGTCCCATAAGGAGAAGTTCTTCTGTATCAATATAGCCTTTCACCGCCTTTTTGACCTCACGTGCCTGTCCTGTCTCATACTTTTGTTTTATGTATCCTACCGCTGAAGGGACAATTGCAAGCACAAGAACCACTACTGTCAGAATAACAGCAAGACGAGAATGCGTCTTCGCGCTTTTCTGCATTTTACCAAGTTCAGCCGCCTGTCTTCTCTGACGGATTCTCTCATCCAGAGCCTTCCCCACCTCACTCTTATCCTGTGTCTTTTTTCTGTCAGAAACCGGTATATGAGCCTGCTTCATCTGTGCTCTCGCTTTCTCCGAAGCATGTTTATAATGTTCACTTTTACTCTCATTCAGATGATACAAAACTTCATCCCGCTTATACGGCATTCCGCATAATTTACATCTTCCATTGACGATTGGACCATCACAGACCTGACATCTCGCCATATATTTCCCTCCTTTACTCCGCGCAGCGCGTATATTTCAGATTACAAATCTTTTCCTGTTTTATTGTATCATTTTCACAGAATTTTTAAAAGGTGCAAATTGCCAAACATAACTTTTCCTGTTATAATGTTGCAGAGATGTGCCGGGGGTATTTTTTCCGGACATCCGGCGCCAGAAACGGTTCCTGTTTCTGCAGCATTAAATTACGAAGGGGGATTCAACCAATGGAACAGTTAATACTTCCGACAGGATATAAGGCAGACCTGAATCTTCATGATACACAGATAGCGATTAAGACCGTAAAGGACTTTTTTCAGCAGACACTGGCTCAGAAGCTTAACCTTCTGCGTGTCTCCGCTCCTGTATTTGTAAATCCGGCTTCCGGACTTAACGATAACCTGAACGGTGTAGAACGTCCTGTAAGCTTTGATATAAAGGGTCAGGAGCAGGATGCGGAAATCGTCCACTCTCTGGCGAAATGGAAGCGTTATGCACTGAAGAAATACGGTTTTAAAGAGGGTGAAGGACTTTATACCGATATGATTGCAATCCGCAGAGATGAAGATCTTGATAATATCCACTCCGTCTATGTGGATCAGTGGGACTGGGAAAAGGTCATATCAAAAGAAGCCCGTAATATGGACACTCTCATCCAGACAGTACGTGCCATTTACAGTGCTCTGCGAAAAACCGAGAAATACATGGCTGTACAATATGACTACATCGAGGAATTTCTCCCAAGAGAAATCAGCTTTGTCACTTCTCAGGAGCTTGCAGACATGTATCCCGAATGTACACCAAAGGAAAGAGAGTACCGGATTACTAAAGAAAAAGGCGCTGTCTTCCTCATGCAGATTGGTAAAGAACTGCGTGACGGCAAACCTCACGACGGCCGTGCTCCTGACTACGACGATTGGGAATTAAACGGTGACATTCTTGTTTACTACCCTGTTCTGGACATTGCTCTTGAGCTTTCTTCCATGGGCATCCGTGTAGATGAAAAGAGCCTTGACAGACAGCTCACTCTCTCCGGCTGTGACAACCGAAGGGAGCTTGATTTCCAGAAAGCAATTCTTAATAAAGAACTTCCGTATACAATCGGCGGCGGTATCGGGCAATCCAGAATCTGTATGTTTTTCCTGCGCAAAGCGCATATCGGAGAGGTTCACGTTTCTCTCTGGCCGGAAGAAATGATCGTACAGGCACGAAAAGCAGGTATCGAACTTCTGTAACAGCAGCAATTCACACAAATGTAATGGGGTATCAGATTGAAGAACATTTTATTTTTTTTAACACCGAAAAGCGAAGTTGCTTACATATTTGAGAACGAAACTCTGCGCCAGACTCTCGAAAAAATGGAACACAGGAAATTTTCCTGTATTCCTCTTCTGAGTCTGGACGGAAAATACACAGGTACAATTTCTGAAGGCGATCTGCTCTGGGGAATGAAGCATATGCACATTTCCGATATGAAAGATGCAGAGGGTGTTCCTATCATGGCGCTGCCTCGCAGAGCTACTTATAAGCCGGTTCATGCAGATTCTGCTATGGAAGATCTTCTGGACCGCGCCATCAATCAGAACTATGTTCCTGTTGTTGATGACCATGGTTATTTCATCGGAATCATCACCCGTAAGGAAATCATCAAATATTGTTACAATGAGCTAAAGAAATTAACCGCTGATTCCCAAAAAGAAAAAGCGGAATAAAAAAAGAGCATCCTGTACTGTCTGCGCAGCATCGGATGCTCTTTTTTTGCTGTAATCTTAGCCAGAAAATTTAATCTGAAATTAAAGTACCTTTGACAGGAAATCCTTCAGTCTTTGGTTTTTCGGATTGCCAAAGAATTCTTCCGGAGTATTTTCTTCCTGAATTCTTCCATCGTCAATAAACATAACACGGCTGGCAACCTCACGGGCAAATCCCATTTCGTGAGTGACTACAACCATAGTCATTCCCGTCTGTGCAAGCTCCTTCATAATCTCAAGAACTTCTCCTACCATTTCAGGGTCAAGAGCAGATGTAGGCTCGTCAAAGAGCATCACATCCGGATTCATTGCCATAGCTCTTGCAATGGCGATACGCTGTTTCTGACCGCCGGAAAGCTGACTCGGATATGCGTCCGCCTTGTCTGGAAGTCCGACTCTCTCCAGAAGCTCGTCCGCTTTTTTAGACGCTTCCTCGCGGCTCATAAGTCCAAGCTTCTCAGGCGCAAGCATGATATTTTTTTTGATTGTCAGATGAGGAAACAGATTAAACTGCTGAAATACCATTCCAATCTTCTGACGCATTTTATCAACATTTACAGATTTATCCGTAATATCTGTTCCCTCAAAGAGAATCTGTCCTCCGGTAGGAACCTCAAGAAGATTTAAAGAACGTAAAAATGTAGATTTACCGCAGCCAGACGGTCCGATAATCGCTACTACTTCTCCTTTACGGATCTGTGTTGTGATTCCATTGAGAACCTGATTGCCGCCAAAAGCTTTCTCAAGGCCCTTGACATCTAATAAAATTTCACCATTAGCGTTCACTGTTTCTCAGTCTCCTTTCCAGTTTGCTGACAAGATGTGTAAGGAATACGACAAGTATCAGATAAATTGCCGCTACTGCAAGCAGAGGCAGCAGAGCTTCATATGTCTGGCTTCGGATAATATCTCCGCCTCGTGTCAGATCTGTCAATCCGATATAACCACTGATAGAGGTCTCTTTCATTAATACGATGAACTCGTTTGCCAGCGCAGGAAGAACATTTTTAAATGCCTGAGGAAGGATGATCAGAATCATAGTCTGTCTGTAATTCAGACCCAGGCTTCGCCCTGCTTCAAACTGTCCCTCGTCAATGGACATAATACCGGAACGAACAATCTCGGCAACATATGCCGCAGAGTTAAGACCAAAGGCAATAATCGCTGTAACCATAATTCCGGGATCATATGTTACAAAAATAACATAATACATAATCAATAACTGGATCATAGCCGGTGTTCCTCGAATCACCGTAATATACGCCTTACAGACAGCATTGAGGAATTTCATTTTTCCTGTCCTGTCGTGGGTAGAACGTACAATCGCAATCATGAAACCAAGTACAATACCGATGATAACCGCAAAAAGGGTAATCAAAAGTGTATTTTTTAATCCTGTAAAAATAAACTCATATCTTGAGTTTTCAATGAAATTAAACTTAAATTTTTCAATAAAATCAGCCAAAATTTCCACCACTTTCCTTTCTTCTTTTTATTTTCTCACATTTTACTGTCAGACATACAAATTCCGGGTTTCCGATATCGGGATTGGCGATACCGGAAGCCCGGAGTATTTATTTAAATATTTTTTATGGAAGCTTATTTGCGAACAATAACTACCTGTTTAGCTGTTGCATAGCTGTCTGTGAAATCAACGTTTTTCTGACGATCTTCTGTTACAGTCATACCCGCAACGCCGATGTCTGCCTTACCGGAGTCAACTGCATTGATGATTGCGTTGAATTCCATATCTTTTACCTCGAATTCATAGCCAAGTTTGTCACATACAGCTTTTGCCATATCAACGTCAAATCCAACAATCTCATCTCCCTCAAAAGACTCATATGGAGGGAAAGTTGCATTTGTTGCCATAATCAGTTTGCCTTTAGAATGATCTGCGTCTTCCGGAGACTCATATGGACAGGTTCCTTTTACATCATCATCGCCGATAAAGTTGTTTGTAATCTGCTCAAGAGTACCGTCTTCTTTCAGCTCTTTCAGAGCTTTGTTAATCTCTTCTACCAGCTCTGTGTTGCCTTTTTTAACTGCAATTGCATATTCCTCAACAGCAAACTCCTCATCGAGGATCTTAAGATCATCGTTTCCTTCGATAAATTTCTCTGCCGGAAGACTGTCGATGATAACACAGTCAATCTTACCCTGTTTCAGAGCCATAACTGTTTCATTTGCTTTATTGTAACGAACAACTTCTGTACCGGCTTTATCGCCTTCATAATCACTCGCATAGATATCACCTGTAGTTCCAAGCTGTACACCGATTTTTGCGCCTTCCAGGTCAGCGATGGATTTTACTTCCTTTTGTGCAAAAACAGTATTTGTCATAGATACTGTCATGGCTGCGCAAAGCGCAAGTGCTGCTAATTTCTTCATATTCTTTTTCCTCCTTATATATCAGGGCTTATCTCCCTTGCTCATTACGTTTTTTGATGATGTGTTTATTCTACCACATTTTTTTTTATTTGCAAGAGTATTTATGCATAATTATTTACTTTTTTCTTGTTTTTACATGCACATATTCACCAATCATGCATATTCCCCCTGTTTTTTATACATTTATGCATGTATTTCATGCATAAATGCATTCTCCGTTACAACTCCTATACGTCAAGTTTCATATCGCCTTTTCGTATAAAGCCTTTCTTTTTCATCGCTGCATAGATAATATAGGAAATCACTGCCGGAAGGAGTACCTGAAAGACCAGAATCTTCATCAGCACCAGCATCGGCTCTTCCCCTGCAGCCATAGTCTGATACGTCATAATCGGGCCTACCAGTCCTGATGTACCCATTCCTGCTCCTGTAGGATTGTTTGTCATATGGAATGGTCCTATAATGGCAATCGGTCCAAGAATGGCAGATGCAAGGGTAGGCGGAATCCAGATTTGAGGTTTCCGTACGATATTCGGAATCTGAAGCATGGAGGTCCCCACTCCCTGGGCAAAAAATCCTCCAAGACCATTATCCTGAAAGCTTGTCACTGCAAATCCTACCATCTGGCAGCAGCATCCAATAGTTGCCGCCCCTGCCGCTATCCCGTCTAATCCAAGAATAATCGCCAGCGCAGCCGAACTGATAGGAAGAGTCAGCGCCATACCCATAAGCACGGATACAACAATTCCCATAAGGATTGGCTGCTGTACAGTTCCCCAGTTAATCAGTTCTCCGATCCAGTTCATAAATCTGGAAATTCCCGGTCCTATCAGCATTCCTACTGCTCCGCCGCTGATAATGGTAACAGCCGGAGTGATCAGAAGGTCAAGCTTTGTTTTTCCGGCAACGAGACGTCCCACTGTAATTCCTACATAAGCGGCAATAAAAGCGCCGAGCGGTTCTCCCGGTCCTGCCAGCATCACTGCGCCGCTCTCAGAAAAGAAGGTTCCGCCAAGAATATTTGACGCATAAGCGCCAATCATTCCCACTGCGCCTGCCGAGAGAAGGACATAGGTGGATTCCTTAAACTTGTAAGCCACTCCAATACCGATTCCGGCTCCGGTAAGTCTCTGAGCTACTACTGCAAAAGCGCTCAGATAGCTGCCAAGCTGTCCTCCCATCAGGTCGCCGATCTGCTTGAGAATCGTTCCGATAATAAGGGTGGAAAAAAGCCCAAGCGCCATGCCGCTTAAACCGTCAATAAAAATGTGTGATAAAAACTTCTTTAAACTTTTCATTTCTCCTCCTGTAAAAATTTAGGATATTTTTTTTAGTGTATCATGGTTTTCCTGCAACAACAATCATTTTTCTCTGTACCAAAGGTAAAATTGAAATAACAGATACTGCTTTTTGAGATGTATAATACAAAATCAAATATAAAATATAACTAATTTTTTTCAAATTCACGCTTTCATAACATTTATCCTGTATGGTATGATGTAAAATAAGCAATGTGTAAAAGAGGGAAGTATATAAGGAGGACATCATATGAAATTCACAAAAATGCACGGCATCGGCAACGATTATGTATATGTAAACTGTTTTGAAGAAACGGTAGATAATCCGGCGGAAGTAGCAAGATTCGTCAGTGACCGCCATTACGGCATCGGGTCAGACGGTCTGATTCTTATTAAGCCGTCTGATATTGCAGACTGCGAGATGGATATGTACAATCTGGACGGCTCTCAGGGCGCTATGTGCGGAAACGGTATCCGCTGTGTTGCCAAATACGCCTATGACTACGGCATTGTAAACAAAACCAGCATCAGCGTCGCTACAAGAAGCGGCATCAAATATCTTGACCTTTCCGTAAGAAACGGTAAGGTTTCCACAGTAAAAGTTAATATGGGGTCTCCGATTCTCAGTCCGAAAGAAATCCCTTTCGTCTCAGAAAAGGAGCAGGTTATCAATGAACCTTTGGAAATCGACGGCGAAATCTTCCATATTACAGCAATTTCCATGGGAAATCCTCACGGAATTGTATTCATGGACGACATCGACAATCTGGAAATCGAAAAAATCGGTCCCAAATTTGAAAACCACATCGCTTTCCCGGATCGTGTAAATACAGAATTTGTCAAAGTTCTGGACCGTCATACTGTACAGATGCGCGTATGGGAGCGCGGTTCAGGAGAAACACTTGCCTGCGGTACAGGAGCCTGCGCAGTTGCCGTAGCTTCCATCCTGAACGGGCATGTAGACGGCGATTCCCCTGTAACAGTTCGTCTTCTGGGCGGCAACCTTGAAATCTTCTGGAACCGGCAGGAAAATCTGGTTTATATGACCGGTCCGGCAACAACGGTGTTCGACGGCGAAATCGACCTTTCTTTTATAAGATAAAACAAAAAAGCCTCCGCGGCAGAGTTCTTTTACGATACAGACTCTTCCGACGGGGGCTTTTCCTGAACCGGCAGATTTTTCAGAGCATATTTGCAAATTCCAAAATCCTTTCTGTGATAAATACCGCCGCACATGCCAACAACGCTACCGTGAGCAGACTTTTTTCTTTATAAGCCGCCAAAAGCGCAACTGCAAATCCCACTGCTGCCGAAATCACACTGGCTGTAGAAAACAGAATTGCAGGAAAGGTCATAGCAGCCAGACATGCATAAGGCACATAAAAGAGAAAAGATTTCAGAAACGGGCTTGTAATTTCTTTTTTTGACAGCGCCAGAGGAAGCATACGGATAAGATAGGTCACTCCTGCCATTACAAGAATATATAAATAAACATTATGATTCATTTAAGCTTCCTCCTCTGTGTTCTTTTCTATCGTAGTCGCATCCTCCTGAATCGGACAGAAATATGCAGCTCCCCCTGCAACAAGAATGGTTGTAATGATGATCACAAAACCGGAAGATACTTTTTTCAGTGCAGGAACTACGGCAAACAGACTGCTCACTGCCATAGAAACTGCCACAACTCCCAGAATCGCTTTGTTTTTCTTTACAGGTGGAATGATTATTGCAAGAAACATTCCATAAATCGCCACACTCAATGCGCTGATCATAAAATCCGGAAGCAGATTTCCGGAAATTGCCCCTGCAAGAGTTCCAAGTGTCCATCCGGGAATCGCCACACACATTGCCCCGTAATTATAAAAAGCGCTGACCGCTCCCGGTCTGCTGACACTGATTCCGAAAATCTCGTCCGTCACTCCGAAAGCAACACCGTAGCGGTGAATCCGCGCTTCATCTCTGCACAGCTTCTGCGCAAGAGAAAAGGACATCAGACAATACCTGAGATTGATAATCAGCTGAGTCAATGCCATCTCCCAGTATGAACCCTGCATAAGGATAATCTCAAGTCCGGCAAACTGTCCCGCAGACGTAAGATTTGTCAGAGAAATCAAAACCGCCTGCCAGATACTCAGCCCCCCTGAAACCGCCATCATTCCGAAAGTAAAAGACACAGCAAAATATCCCAGTCCAATTGGTACTCCATCCTTTAAACCTCTTTTGAAGCTTTCGCTTTTCACAGTAAATCCCCCTCTTTCTCTATATGTACTGAACACATCACAGAAAATACTCAAGTTATATTATATTAGCACTTTAAAGAAAGAAATTCAACCATCTCTTCCACACAAAAAACACAGCCTTTCCGGCTGTGTTCTTCGTGTATTCCTTATGCTTTTCGCTCCACAATTTTATAATATACTTTTGCAGTCATCGTATAGATGATTCCATAGATTACGGCGAACACAAGCGCTGTCACTGCTGTACACACCATAAACAGAGAGGTATTTGTCATGCCAAAGAGCATCAGCAGTCTGCGGATTAACGGAAATGCTGCGCAGATATGAATCATTGCAGTAATCAGCGGAAGGAAAAATACCATAAGAATCTGTCTGCGGATGGAGGATTTCACTTCTTTCCTGCTCATTCCTACCTTCTGCATGATTTCAAATCGTTCTTTATCCTCGTAACCCTCAGAAATCTGCTTGTAATAGATAATCATTGCAGTTCCCAGAAGGAAGACAAGTCCAAGGAAGATACCGATAAATAAAAGTCCGCCATTGTTTGTATAAAAGGTCCAGTATTCCTCCTGCTGGATACTCGGCATGATATAGGCATCCTGAGAAACATCGCCTTTCTCTCTCAATGTTCCCAGATATGCCTTCAGTTCCTCACTTACAATCTTTCCATAATGGATTTCATCCGCTTCTGTTCCGTCAATATTCATACCCATTTCCAATTGAACAGAACTTGGGAATTTATACGCCTCACGCTGGATAGCATCAATTTTTCGGAAATCATTTTCCGTTACAACCATAAGCATATTCTTTGCAATCTTATCTTCTTTTGTATAAAGAGGCCATTCTTTCAGCCATCCATTTACCCGGAACGACTCACCATTCACTGTCATAGTTTCCACTGGCGATTCTCCGCTTCTGTATACCAGAACCTCCCCGTCCTGAAGACCGGTATCCACTCCCTGAATTTTTTCATATTCTTCCTTTGTAACCAGATTAAGATATCCGATTTCCCCCATATATTCAATGGATGAGGGCGTCGAAAAGTCTGAAGGCTCTGCAATCAAAATTTCCCCCGGATTATACAGACAAGTGACTGCCATATATTCCTGCGTAAAGACATCCTCTGCCGGAACCTGATTCTTCTCCAGAGACTCTTTAAAGGTCTTTCTGAACCCTTCTTCCTGTTCCCTGTCTATCCATCTGACGCTGTATTCGGCTTCATAAGGATAACGATATTCTATAATATCCTCAATACCGAAATCCAGACAGGTGGTAGCCGAAAGCATGAGAAGCACTCCTGTGCTTAAAATACAGATACTTGCAAGACCAACTGCATTCTGCCTCATTCGATAAAGCATGCCGGAAATTGCAGTAAAGTTTTTTGTCTTATAATAGAAGCTTTTTTTCCAGCGCATGATTTTCAGCACGGCTATACTTCCTGAAGTAAATACCAGATATGTACCGACCATTACCAGAAGAACTGCCACAAAAAATAAGGTAATTGCCTGCAGCGGCGATTCTGTGGTTATCGCTATATAATATCCCACTCCGATGCATACAAATCCTATTATCGCCATAATCCACTTTGCTTTCGGCTCCCGCTCTCCGCTTTTGCTTCCGCGAAGGAGCTCCGCCGGCTGATTCAGATGGATTTTTCTCATATTTTTAAATAGAGTCAGGATAAAGACAGAGCCGTAAATCATGGCGCAGGCGCCGATTCCCCCATATGCGATGTTGAAGCCAAGCTGTGCCGGAACATGAATCAGCTTAAACAAAAACAGCAGCGCCAGTTTACTTCCCAAAATTCCGAATCCGATTCCCAAAAGAAAGCTCACGCCAAAAGTAATCACCATTTCCACGCGGAGCATCTTACCGATATGAGCCTTTTCCATACCCAGAATATTATACAGACCGATTTCCTTTTGTCTCTGCTTCATAAGAAATCCATTGCTGTACAACAGAAAAATCACGGAAAAAATGCTGACAACAAAAATTCCCATAAGCATGATACTCTGAATATAGGGACCGCCTGTAACCTTATTCCTCAAATCCGGACTCTGATTGATAAAAAACATCATATAGGTCATGGCGATACAGAAGATACAGGTAATCATATAGGGAATGTAGGTTCTTCTGTTTCGTTTGATGTTGTCAAGAGCCAGCTTTCCAAACATTCCTTTACGCATTTATCTCACCACCTGTCATAAGAATCGTCAGCGTATCTGAAATCATATGATACATTTCCTGTCTTGTTTTATTTCCTCTGTAAATCTGATGGAACACCTCGCCATCCTTAATAAAAAGTACCCGTGAAGCATGGCTTGCCGCCTGGGCACTGTGCGTTACCATAAGAATGGTCTGTCCCGCCTCATTAATTTCCTCAAACATGGACAAAAGAGCTGCGGCTGCCTTGGAATCCAACGCTCCTGTCGGCTCGTCTGCAAGCACAAGACGGGGCTGTGTAATCAGTGCTCTGGCAACTGCTACTCTTTGTTTCTGACCTCCGGATACCTCATAGGGATATTTTTCCAGAAGCTCTGTAATCCGAAGCGCCTGGGCAATGGGGCGGATTTTCTGCGCCATCTCGCGATAGTCTTCTCCAGCCAGCACAAGTGGAAGATAAATATTATCCCGAAGACTTAATGTATCAAGAAGATTAAAGTCCTGAAATACGAAGCCTAAATTTTTCCGGCGAAATGCGGAGATTTCTTTTTCGGAAAGATTCACGATGCTTTTTCCCTCAAGAAGGACTTCCCCCTCTGTAGGACGGTCAAGAGACGCCAGAATATTCAAAAGCGTTGTTTTGCCGCTTCCGGACTCACCCATAATCGCAACAAATTCTCCCTTTTCCACGGAAAAGGTAACATTTGACAACGCCTGCACTTTATTTCCGCCGAAGCGGGTACTGTATATTTTCTTTACATTGCTTACTTCCAGTAATGACATAATTTTTTCTCCTTTACCTGTTCTTTGTTTCTGTCATTACTATACCAAAAGAAAAAGCCTTCATCCATCGACCTGGGTTACAAATCGTGGTGAAAGCTTACATTTTTGTAAGGTTGTATGTTATTTTTATCACTTATCACTGCTCGCATAAATTTCTTTTGCATCGAGCCCTGCTGCCTCTGTCAGGTAATATACTGCATCTGCGGCAACACAGACTACATTTTCTTCATGGAGAAAATCAGTGATATTGGAATCAAAGAGCATGTTTGCCTGCGCTTCAAATTCATCGTCTGCATCCCAGAAATAAACTGCTATGTCTAAAAACGGATATACTGAAAGCTGATACCCCACATCTCCCTGAGGCAGGGGCTTTCCCCCAAGCTTTTCACAGGCATTCTTCGACTCCTCTACATGACCGGAAAAAGTTTCCTGTAAGGTTTTCAAAACCGTTCGCTTATACGCCGCCTCAAAGGGATATACCCTTTTTACCTGGCGAAAGGGAACCAGAATGCCCGATGCCACCGGAATATCGATGGAATAATGAAACAGGTTGTAGATATCCATACAGGTATTAAAACCTGCAATTTTCTGTGGTTCTTCTACATAGGTGATAACACCTGTGAATCGGTCGATGCGCATTTTGTGATTAAAGTATGTAAGATAGACAGCTCTATCATCAGTTTCCAATTGAAATTTCTCAATCAACGCTTCCTGATCCATCTTCAGAAAACGAAGTCTCCACTCTTCAATGACTTTGTCGTAATTTGACTGATTCTGAGGCTTGCTTATTTCCATTTTCATTCTCCTCTTTTCTTACATTCCTTACACACACCATATAAAATGGAATTTTTACACTGCAGAGTAAACCCGTGCCCCTTCTCAATGTGATGTGAAATCTCATCCATGAAATGACATTCCAGATGAATAATCTTACCACATTTTACACATTTCATATGAAGATGCCCATCACAGTTTCTCCCCGGCTCCGCATACTGATATGACGCACAGCATCCTTTTTCCGCCGCATATTTTATGACTGTGCCGTCCTTGGCAAGCTTATCAAGATAGCGGTAAATCGTCGTGATATTTACTTCACTTTCCTGTTCTTTTAAATAATGATCCACATCTGCTGCAGTGACAGTTCTGTCGCTGCTGGCTTTCAGGAAATCCATTATCTTTTTTCGGTTTGTTGTTGCATATCCCATATCTATCTCCTAAAAAACAATTCCAAGTAATTCTATGACAATACCCCAGAACACTCCAAGCCCGTAGAGAACCGCAAGGATGGAAAGGTTCTGCTTCCTGTCACAATTAAGCCGAAACAGAACAAGAAGTCCGATTCCTGCATTGACCAGAAGTCCCGCCATCATGGCTCCTGCTCCGATAATCTCATCCAGATAAAGCTGTGTGATCACCACAGAGGATGCACAGTTGGGAATCAGCCCCACCAAAGCGGCAGCCATTTCTCCAATTACCGGAAAACCGGAAAAGAGTCCTGCAAGTGTGTCTCTTCCTATTACTCCAATGATAATATTTAATATCAGAGAAATCAACAGGATATACAGAAAAATCTTTCCTGTGTGTATCAAGGCAGAACGTACAATTCCATGCTGACAATCGCAATGCTCTTCTTCACAGATTGCATGTATGTTTATTTCCCCCTCCTGCCTTCTCATTATATGCCTAAAAACAAACTCCACAAAAAATCCGGAAATTACGGCAATACATACTTTGACAATTAATATTCTGGCAATGGTTCCTGCGGGAACTGCATTGGAAATCATAATAGGAAGCATCTCATCTGATGTGGATAAATAGATTGCCAAAAGTGTTCCCACTGTGATTACTCTTCCTGCAAACAGGCTGGATGCTGCAGCCGAGAATCCGCACTGCGGAACAACTCCAAGTATTCCCCCCCACAAAGGTCCAAACTTCCCGGCAGTCTGTATCCTCCTTCTTGCACCGCTTCCCGCTTTATGCTCCAATGTTTCCATCAATAAATATGTCAGAAAAAGAAAAGGAAGCAGCCTCACACTGTCCTTCAGAGAATCTAATAAATATTCCGTCATAACTCCTCCATAGATTTTGTCTTTTATTCTTTCTAGTATAATTTGCAACTTATTTGCATTTTTGTATTATAAACCATTTGATACAAAAGTCAAGGCAAAACAGGATTACATCAAACCAGATGTGTGACTTGTAAAGAAAAATAGGCAGACGAAAAGGCAGAAAAATTTTTCTAGAATCCCCCCTGCATCCCATAATCACTCTTTGCGTATACTCCAGAAATATCTATCCAAAAATCATAAAAAAAGCAACGAGGTGTAATGGAATCAGGAACTCAGCTCTGAAAAAAGAAATTTCTCAGGACACATATAATCTAATACCAAAATATTGACCTGAGTAATCATTACACAAAATCACCGGCGGAAAGCTTACTTTCCGCCGGTGATTTTATGTATCTCTTTTTATTTTTCGTATAAGAATTCTTCCGGAAGGGTTACATGAAAATCTTTTGCCAAATCCCGGAAATTGTCCGGACTGATGGTCTGAAGTTTACGTGGAGCCATAGACAGGATTTTCACAAGAATTTCCGCTGATTTCTCTACTGTATGAAGAAGCCCGAAGGTCAGATCAAAATCTTCACCAGAACAGAACATTCCATGATGTGCCCATATCACAACATCATACTTTTTCATCAATTCTGCAGTCTTCTCTGCAATCGCTCTTCCTCCCGGAACCATCCAGCCAATCACGCCTACGCCATCTGGAAATACGACCGGACATTCTGTTGCCGATTCCCATAGTTCTCTCGTGAAAACTTTATCATCCAAGGGAAGAACAAAAGATAATGCAATAATATTGGTTGTGTGAGCATGGTAAATCACACGATGTCTTCCATTGGTTCGTTTCTTCTTCACCTCATGGTTCATAAGATGTGTAGGCAGTTCGCTTGTCGGTCTTCCACCTTCCACAAGCCCCCAGCGAATCCGGTAATTTACTCCGGCATCATCCAGTTCAATAATAGCCAGACAGACCTCAGGATCCACAATAATATTTCGGAAATATTTACCGCTTCCCGTAACCAGGAAAAATTCTCCTGCAAGTCCCGGAACCTCTGTTCCAATCGGCTCCCACTCTCCCGGTGCATTGAGACGTGGTTTAATCATCTCAACTTCTTCCGGTTTCAGTCGGTAGCTTAAATTTCCTCCATTTCTTTCATGCCATCCCTGTTGATATCCATCGTTTGCCATTTTAATAAATCCCTGTACAAATTTTGATTCCAAAATTTTCATTTCCAACATCCTCCATATCGTAAGCATCACAGTATATATAGCAGTATCAAAAACAGCTTCATCCACTCTCTTGTGGTTTGATGTGTATTTCTCGTCAAATCATTGTGGTTTCTTGTTGTTTGTAATTGTATTATATATGGTTTTGTGTGGTTTGTAAAGTCTTTTTCAAAAAAATTCTACACAAAACCACACTCTTTCTTTGTCGCTTTCTATGTAAAAATGCCCCAAACCGCCTGTTATGACAGTTTGAGGCATTCCTCGTATTTCATGTATTTCATGTTTTTCATTTATTACAGAAAGCTTACTGTAGAACACAAATGATTCTCTGCGCTTATATTACAACGCATCCTCCACTGTGTCCAGCTTATAGAACTTACGATATTCTTCACTGAACGGATCCTGTTCTTCTCTGTTTTTCATCTCCGGATATGATCTGTGATGACCTACATAACGATAGGCAGGACGAATAATTTTTCCAGCATTAACCAACTCTTCCAGACGATGAGCAGACCATCCTGCAATACGGGAAATAGCAAATATTGGCGTAAAAAGCTCTCTCGGAATTCCCAGCATATTATAAACAAATCCACTGTAAAAGTCCACATTGGCACAAACTGGTTTAAACAGCTTACGTTTGTGCATAATCAGTTCACCTGCAATTCTCTCCACCATCTCATAAAGAGCGAATTCTCTTTCTTTTCCTTTCTCTTCTGCCAGGTGTCTCGCATATTTCTTCAAAATAACCTCACGAGGATCACTCAGCGTATATACTGCATGTCCCATTCCATAAATCAGCCCTGCATGATCAAAGACTTTTTTATCCAGAATGGCATTCAGATAATCTTTCAGAGCTTCTTCGTCCTCCCAGTTCTCACAGTTTGCCATAATATCTTCAAACATATCCTGAACCTTTAGGTTCGCGCCACCGTGCTTCGGTCCTTTCAGGGAACCGATAGATGCTGCCACAGCAGAATATGTATCTGTACCGGAAGAAGTAACTACATGATTCGTAAACGTAGAGTTATTACCGCCGCCGTGCTCTGCGTGAAGAACAAGGGCAATATCAAGCACCTTAGCTTCCAGATCTGTAAACTGTCCGTCCTCGCGAAGCATATACAGAATATTTTCGGAAAAAGTAAATTCCGGCTTCGGATTCTTAATCAGAAGATTTTCATCGTGTCTGAAATGGCGATAGGAATGATAAGAATAGACTGCGATCAACGGCAGCTTTGCAATCAACTGCAAAGACTGACGTAATGCATTCTCCACACCGGTTCCATCCGGATTATCATCGTATGTATATAAAGTCAGCACACACCTTTGCATGGCATTCATGAGATTCTCATTGGATGCTTTCATAACAACGTCACGAATAAAACGGTTATTAAGCGTCATCATCTCCGTAAGGATTCCCTTAAACATAGTAAACTGGCGTTCATTTGGAACACGTCCGAACAACAGTGTATAAATGGTCTCTTCAAAGCATTCCTTACGGTTTTCAAAGCTGTCAATCATGTCTGCAATATTGTATCCCTGATAATAAAGTTCACCGTCCGCCGGAATTTTACGTCCGTGCTCATAGGTATAACCCACAACATCTGAGATCTCCGTGAGACCTGTCAAAACACCTTTACCATTGGAATCACGAAGTCCGCGTTTTACATCATATTCCTGGTACAGGTTCTGATCAATACGTCCGGACGCCAGACAGTACTGGATTAATTCCTGGAAATCATTATTAAACTGCTCTCCAATTTTCAGTATCTCATCTCTAGCCATAGGTTTCTCCTCTCTTAATCCAGTTTTTCTCTGATTGCTTTAATAAATCCCTCACTGTTTAAAACAACCGGATTTTTCAGTGTAGTGATCAGCGCAAGGTCTTTTGTCATTTTGCCATCCTCAATTGTCTGAATGGTCGCTCTTTCCAGCTTATCAGCAAACTCCATCAGCTCCTTGTTTCCATCAAGCTCTCCCCGTTTGCGAAGTGCGCCGCTCCATGCGAAAATCGTAGCTACAGAGTTTGTGGAAGTTTCTTCCCCTTTCAGATACTTGTAATAGTGGCGCTGGACAGTTCCGTGAGCCGCTTCATATTCATAATATCCTTCCGGAGATACAAGAACAGACGTCATCATAGCAAGTGAGCCAAATGCGGAAGAAATCATATCGCTCATTACATCTCCGTCATAGTTCTTACATGCCCAGATATAACCGCCCTCAGACTTCATAACACGGGCAACTGCATCATCAATCAGTGTGTAGAAATACGTAATTCCTGCCTCTTCAAATTTTTCTTTATATTCTGCCTCAAAAATTTCCTGAAAAATATCTTTAAAGGTATGGTCATATTTTTTAGAAATCGTATCTTTTGTTGCAAACCATAAATCCTGCTTTGTATCAAGTGCATAACTGAAGCAGCTTCTTGCAAAACTCTCGATGGAATCATCAATATTATGCATTCCCTGTGCAACTCCCGGCCCCTTGAAATCAAAGACCAGATTTCTTGTCTCAGTCCCGTCTTCTGCCGTATAGACAAGCTCTACCTTCCCTGCTCCCGGAATCTTCATTTCTGTATTTTTGTACACATCGCCATAAGCGTGTCTTGCAATCGTGATCGGTTTTTTCCAGTTCCTCACACAAGGCTCAATTCCTTTTACAACAATCGGTGTACGGAATACTGTTCCGTCAAGGATTGCACGAATTGTTCCGTTTGGGCTTTTCCACATTTCCTTCAGGTCATATTCCTCCATACGGGCTGCATTCGGTGTGATTGTTGCGCACTTTACAGCAACGCCGTATTTTTTTGTAGCAAGTGCAGAGTCTATCGTTACCTGATCATTTGTTTCATTTCTGTGTTCCAGACCGAGATCATAATATTCTGTCTTTAAATCTATATAAGGAAGTAACAATTCATCCTTAATCATTTTCCAGAGAATTCTGGTCATCTCATCTCCATCCATCTCTACAAGGGGTGTCGTCATCTGAATTTTACTCATTTTCTTCCTCCTTAGGGGTTCTGCCCGGTCTGTGTTCAAGATTTGCAATCACATGTCTGATATGCTCGTCTGCCAGCTTTTCTGCCTGATCTGCATCTCTGTTTCGGATTGCCTCCAAAATTGCCTTATGTTCCCGCACAGATTCTTCTGCACGATTTTTTGCCTTCATGGAAGTGATTCTCGCCATTTTTACATAATGGTGAAAAGAAGTAAGCATATGTTCCAGCATTCTGCTTCCGGACGCATGATACATAAGTTCATGGAAGCGTCCGTCCATATTTACCATTTGTTCTTCCTTGGAATGTTCCAGATGAAACTCTGACAAAAGCTGTACTTCTTCCATTTCTGCCAAATCCTCATCCTTTATATTCTCTGCTGCCAGACGCGCTGCCAGTCCCTCCAGCTTAGAACGCATCAGATAAATATCCCCGATATCTTTTTCTGAAATCCCGGTAACTCTGGCTCCGCGGTTGGGAATAATTTCTACCAGCCCCTCCAGTTCAAGCTGACGCAGCGCCTCACGAACCGGAGTTCTGCTCACTCCCAGCTTCGCTCCCAGGGTCGCTTCCTTTAATTCTGCTCCCTGCTCATAGACTCCGGTCAGGATATCTTCCCTGATTCTGGAAAATATCTGACTCCCCAGAGACTGCTCCTGATATTCCATAAGTTCCTCCGCTCTTTATCTTTATATTTTGTGCTCTTGTATTTTTGTATTATTGTATACAATTATACAGTTTTTGTCAAGCAAAACTTTAGTGAGGAAAAGCATTTTTTAAGAAAACTCAAACAAAGGAGTGGAATAATATCTGTCTCCCGAATCCGGCAGAAGAACTACAATTATTTTCCCCTTTTGTTCCGGACGACGCGCAACCTCGATTGCTGCCCATAATGCTGCGCCGGAGGAAATACCGACAAGGATCCCCTCTGTTTTTGCCAGAAGTCTTGCTCCCTCAAACGCATTCTCATCCGTAACGGTAAGTACCTCATCGTAAATCTCTCTGTTCAGAAGCTCCGGAATGAAATTCGCCCCGATTCCCTGTATCTTATGAGGCGCTGCCGCTCCTCCTGACAGGAGAGGTGACGAAGCCGGTTCCACTGCAGCAACCTTTATCTGCGGATTCTTTTCTTTGAGATATTCTCCGGTTCCGGTAATCGTTCCACCTGTTCCGACACAGGCGACAAAGAAATCCACCTGACCATTTGTGTCCTCCCAGATTTCCGGTCCGGTACTCTTTTGGTGCGCCAGAGCATTTGCAGGATTTTCAAATTGCCCGGGAATAAAACTGCCCGGAATTTCCCTGTGAAGCTCCTCCGCCTTTTCAATTGCACCGCTCATTCCCTTCGCCCCTTCTGTGAGCACAATCTCTGCTCCGTAGGCTTTCAGGATATTCTGCCTTTCCACACTCATCGTTTCCGGCATAACGAAAATTGCCCTGTATCCTTTTACTGCCGCAATGGAAGCAAGGCCAATTCCCGTGTTTCCTGAAGTCGGCTCAATAATTACAGCCCCCTCTTTCAGAATCCCCTTTTCTTCCGCGTCTTCAATCATACTCTTTGCAGCGCGGTCCTTTGTGCTTCCTGCAGGATTCAGATATTCAAGTTTCACCAGCAGCCTTGCCTGAAGCCCAAGCTTTTTTTCCAGATTTCCAGCCTCCATGAGAGGTGTTTTTCCGATAAGTTCCATCGCATTTTTATAAATCATATACTGCCTCCTTTTACATCAGTTCCAATTCCTCGCGTTTTAAACCAAGAAAAACCTTAGTTCCTTTTCCGGGCTCAGATTCTATGGAAATCTCATTACCCAGACGTTTCATAATTTTGGCGCAGAGGTAAAGACCGATTCCTGTAGATTTTCCCTCTCCCCTGCCATTATATCCGGTAAACCCTTTTTCAAATACTCTCGGAAGGTCAGATGACTGAATTCCGATTCCCGTATCTTCTACGACAAGGGTCTTTTCCTGTGATTTGTCCATATAAATAGAAATTTTTCCTTTTTTCGTGTACTTTAATGCATTTGACAAAAGCTGCCCAATTACAAATCCAAGCCATTTGCTGTCCGCAAGCACCTCTTCCCTTGTTTCAGAAAAATCAAGGCTGATTTTTTTTCCTATAAAAATGCGGGCATACTTGCGAACCTGCTCTCTCACAACTGTGTCAAGCTCTATACGCTCAAATTTCATATCTGCGGACATATCTTCTGCCCTTAAATATCCAAGAACCATTTCCACATACTGTTCAATCTTAAAAAGTTCTCCCAGTTCATCGCGGTTTTCCTCCGGTTCTTCCTGCAGCAGAAGGCGCATTGCGGCAATGGGCGTTTTAATCTGATGCGCCCACATGGTATAGTAGTCTGTGACTTCCTCATACATTTTAAGTTTTCCCGCCTCTGCGCTCATTCTCTTTCTGTTCAGTTCAAGAAGCATATTCTGATATATTTCTTCATTTCCATCCTCCGGCTCCGGCATCTCTTCCAGATCTACAGGTAAAATTGCCTGAAGCTGCACCAGTCGTCTCTTTTTGTTTCTGTATTGATAATATCCATAAAAAAGAAACAAAGCGATTACAATTGTGCAGAGTATCGCCCCATAAAGAAGCGGCTCCAGTGAAAGATCGTAAAGAAAACAAATCATCAGCAAAATGACTGCACAAATCCCCCCTGCAGCAAGAAACTTCCATATCTTCTGAAGATATTCCACCCATGTTTTTTTCAAACCATATACCCCATACCTTTCTTTGTGACAATGAAATTTTTCAGTCCGATTCCCTCAAGTTTTTTGCGAAGTCTCGTCATATTTACTGTGAGAGTATTGTCATCCACAAAACTGTCATTTTCCCAGAGCTTCGTCATAATAGCATCTCTGGACACAGCTTTTCCGTTATGCTCAAAAAGAATCTGAAGAATTTTCAGTTCATTTCTTGTCAGCTCCAGGCTCTCATCTCCCACTGTCAGGTTTCCGCTTCCCAGATTAAGAACCGCCCCCTTATGTTCCAGTATATTGGACGCCTTGCCAAAGGAATAAGTTCTCCTGAGAATTGCCTGAACTTTAGCCACCAGTACTTCCAGATCAAAAGGCTTGGCTATGAAATCATCTGCGCCTCTCGCCATCGCCATAACCATATTCATATTGTCTGCTGCCGAAGAAACAAAAATCACAGGAACCTGAGAAATTTTTCTGATTTCTTCGCACCAGTGAAAACCATTAAAAAATGGAAGCTTCAGGTCAAGAAGCACAAGCTGTGGATTAATTTTTGCAAATTCTCCCAACACATTGGTAAAATCTTTCACTACCTCTACCTGATACCCCCAAGATTCCAGATGCTTCTTCATAAGTCCTGCTATCACTTCATCATCTTCTAC
>Juniper_p2__coassemble_1076_pt1 | contig 33548 bp, 23 predicted proteins | sample Juniper_p2__metabat2_high_PE_037 | metagenome-assembled genome bin Juniper_p2 | reverse complement strand
AAAGTTATGCAGTATGTGATGGGGTGCTGGATGTCCGGTGGACATCCGTTAAGCACCGACCGTAGCGGAGCGAAGACCATTCAGATGCACAGATTATAATGAATATCTACAATCATATTGCAGAGAAGTCTCATGTGGAGAATGAAATGTCTAAAATGAACCTGCCAGAAACCGTACCTGCTGTGGTATAAACCATAAGTCGTTGTCGTAAAATGTGGTAAGAAAATCAGACGAATATATTTTTCCAAGAATTTGTGGTAAAAATGTGGTCAAATCAAGAAAATTGAGTGCGAAAGTAAGTGAAAAATCCATGTGAAGCCCGTAAAATCAAGGCTTCACAAATTCTTCATAAAAAAATTAGCACTCACCTATTGACAGTGCTAACAAAACGTGTTATATTTCGACTAGAACAAGGGAATGAAACATATGAGACAAAATGTCTTATATGTGTTGTTGATATAAGGAGGAACGCCTATGAATATCAGTAAATTTACTCAGAAATCAATTCAGGCTGTCCAGGATCTGGAGAAGGTTGCCTATGAATACGGCAATCAGGAAATAGAGCAGGAGCATCTGCTGTATACATTATTAAGTCAGGAAGACAGCCTGATTCTCAAATTAATTGAGAAGATGGAAATAAATAAAGAATATTTTATCAATACAGTGAAGAAGGCATTGGACGCCAAAGTAAAGGTATCCGGCGGAGAGCTTCGATTCGGACAATATCTGAATAAAGCTCTGGTAAGTGCAGAAGATGAAGCCCGTGCAATGGGTGACGAATATGTTTCCGTGGAGCATCTGTTTCTTTCTCTGCTGAAAAACGCAAGCCCGTCCATGCGGAAAATTTTCGGAGAATTTGGAATTACAAGAGAACGGTTCCTGCAGGCTCTGCAGTCTGTCAGAGGAAATCAGCGCGTAGTAAGCGATAATCCGGAAGCGACCTATGATACTTTAAATAAATACGGCGAGGATCTGGTGGAGAAGGCAAGAAGCCAGAAACTAGACCCTGTAATCGGCCGTGATGCGGAGATTCGAAATATTATCCGAATCCTTTCCCGTAAGACGAAAAACAATCCTGTGCTCATCGGTGAACCAGGTGTAGGTAAAACAGCAGCCATCGAAGGACTTGCCCAGAGAATTGTTCGCGGCGATGTACCGGAGGGACTGAAGGACAAAAAAATCTTTGCCCTTGACATGGGAGCTCTGGTAGCTGGCGCGAAATACAGAGGTGAATTCGAGGAACGTCTTAAAGCAGTTCTCGAGGAAGTAAAGAAGAGCGAGGGCAAAATCATCCTCTTTATTGACGAGCTTCACTTAATCGTAGGCGCAGGCAAGACAGACGGCGCTATGGATGCAGGAAATATGCTCAAACCAATGCTGGCAAGAGGTGAGCTTCACTGTATCGGAGCTACTACTCTTGATGAATACCGTAAATATATTGAAAAGGATGCAGCACTGGAACGTCGTTTTCAGCCGGTTCTTGTTGATGAACCGACTGTGGAAGATACCATTTCCATTCTCCGTGGCTTAAAGGAACGCTACGAGGTTTATCACGGAGTTAAGATTACAGACAGCGCTCTGGTGGCAGCAGCGACGCTTTCTCATCGTTATATTACAGACAGGTTTCTTCCGGATAAAGCAATCGACCTGGTAGATGAAGCCTGTGCTTTGATAAAAACAGAACTGGATTCCATGCCGACAGAGCTTGATGAACAGCGCAGAAAGATCATGCAGCTTGAAATTGAAGAATCCGCGCTGAAAAAAGAAACTGACAATTTAAGCAAAGAACGTCTGGAAACACTGCAGAAAGAGCTTGCAGAGCTTCGTGACAGTTTCAATACACAGAAAGCCCAGTGGGACAATGAGAAACATTCCGTGGAGAAACTTCAGAAGCTCCGTGAACAGATAGACGAGGTAAACAAACAGATTCAGATTGCCCAGCAGAAATACGATCTGGATAAAATGGCGGAACTGCAGTATGGTGAACTTCCGAAATTACAGCAGATGCTTGAAATTGAGGAGAGAAATGTAAAAGAAAGCGACCGCCGTCTTGTGCATGAGGCAGTGACTGACGATGAAATAGCAAGAATTATTTCCCGCTGGACAGGAATCCCTGTAACAAGACTGACAGAGGGGGAGAGAGCGAAACTTCTTTCTCTGGAAGACCAGCTTCATCAGCGAGTGATTGGTCAGGATGAAGGTGTGAAACGTGTGACAGACGCCATTCTTCGCTCTAAAGCAGGAATCAAGGATCCGTCCAAGCCAATCGGCTCTTTCCTCTTTCTTGGACCAACAGGAGTAGGTAAAACAGAGCTTGCCAAAACACTTGCAGAAAATCTGTTTGACGATGAGCAGAATATGGTTCGTATTGACATGAGTGAATATATGGAGAAATATTCTGTATCCAGACTGATTGGAGCGCCTCCGGGATATGTAGGATATGAGGAAGGCGGACAGCTTACAGAAGCAGTGCGCAGAAAGCCTTACAGCGTTGTCCTTTTTGATGAGATTGAAAAAGCCCATCCGGACGTATTTAACGTACTTCTTCAGGTGCTTGACGATGGAAGAATCACAGACTCTCAGGGACGTACTGTAGATTTCAAAAATACCATCCTCATTATGACCTCTAATATCGGCTCCCCGTACCTTCTTGACGGAATCGGAGAAGACGGAGAGGTGAAACCTGAGGCTGAAGAACTGGTCATGAACGATTTAAGAGGACATTTCCGTCCGGAATTTTTGAATCGTCTTGATGAAATCATTATGTTTAAGCCTCTGACAAAACAAAATATCGGTGCGATTGTCGAACTGATGGTAAGAGAGCTGAACAAACGTCTGGCAGATCAGGAGCTTTCTCTGGAGCTTACAGATGCAGCAAAAGACAGGGTGATTGAGAACGGATATGATCCGGCATATGGAGCCCGTCCGCTGAAACGATATCTTCAGAAATATGTGGAAACTCTTGCAGCCCGTAAAATTCTTTCCGGTGATGTGCATTCCGGTGATACTCTGGTTCTTGATGTGGAAAACGACGAATTTACAGTCAGAATCAAATAACAGTACTTGACAAATCGGAGGATTGGTACCATAGTGTTACTGAAAAGAAAGCAAAGGATGGAAGAGTATGATACCTAAAGATCCGGTGATGCTGTTAAGCTATGTAAACACTCAGCTTCGGGATTATTATGAATCTCTGGAGGCGCTTTGCACCTGCAGGGGAATGAAGAAAAATGAACTGGTAGAGAAGATGGCAGCTATCGACTACTACTACGATGAAAAAACAAACCAGTTTGTCTGAGAGTTCCGCAGGACTTCAAGGAGGAGTCCTGCGGAAATTTTTTTGTTTAAAATACTTAGTCCGACAAATAGAATAGCTCTGTGTTACATAACGATTTATAGAATTGAAATATGAAAAAAGTGTGAATTGCACAAAAAACACTTGCATATTTTGTGCAAAACATTATTATATACTTAGTCTGACTAAATAAAAGGGAGGGGAAAGGATGCTTAACGAAAGAGAACATCCATTAGAAAAAAGTATGCAGTTTCTCCTGTGGCAGATCAGCAGGCAGTATGCGGCAAGATGCTACCGCCAGATTACGGAAAAGGGGCTTCAGCCTACACAGATTCCGTTTTTGATCATGCTGCACAGAAATAATGGGTGCAGTCAGAAAGAGATGGCAGAGTGGCTGCACATTAAGCCGCCGACAGTCAATGTAAGTATTCAGAGGCTGGAGAAGTCGGGAATCGTAGAGCGAAGGCGCGATGAGACAGATCAGCGTATTGCCAGAATCTATATCACCGAAAAAGGAAAAAATGTCATGAAAAAAATCCTCGAAGAGGCAAAGGAAACAGAGAAGATTATGTTTGGAAACTTTTCCGAAGCAGAGCTTTGCCTTTTGCGCAGATTTTTTGAACAGATTCTGAAAAATACAGAGGATATGCAGGAGACATTTACCGGCAAATGTGGCTTTATGATGCAGGGGGAAAAGCAGGATAAAAAATAAAACAGCAGGAAAGGACTGGAATTATGATTAAACTGATGAAATATCTTAAGAAATCAGCAGGAGCGCTGGTTCTGATCGTAGGACTTCTGTTTCTCCAGGCGTACTGTGATCTGTCCTTGCCGGATTACACTTCAAAGATCATTAATGTGGGAATCCAGCAGCACGGAATCGAAGACGGAGTTCCGGAAAAAATCCGTACAGAAACGATGGACAGTCTGAAAATTTTCATGCCAGAGGAAGATGTGCAGATAGTTTCCGATGCATATGAAACAAAACAGGAAACATATGTCCTGAAGGACGATATTTCCGAGGAAGAAAGAAAAGAATTAAATGATATTTTCAGTATGCCGATGATGATGGTGGGGGCATTTGCCTCAGACAGTGAAACAGGAGAAGCCATGATACAGAAAATGGGACTTCCGGAAGGAACAGATCCTGTACATGCTGTGGCTGCGCTTCCGGAAGAAGCGGTTTCAGATATGACGGAAGATATGAGAGAGCAGTTGAAAGACATGCCGGAATCAATCATGACTCAGGCATCTGTTGCTTTCGTCTATTCTGAGTACAAGGCGATGGGAGAGGATACAGATGCAATCCAGATGCGTTACATTGCAGTTTCCGGAGCAAGAATGCTGGGAATGGCATTGGTGATCATGCTTGCGGCAATTTGTGTGACCTTCCTTTCAGCAAGGGTGGCAGCTTCGCTGGGACACGATTTGAGAAACAGCATTTACCGGAAGGTTATGAGTTTTTCCAGTAACGAATATAACAAATTTTCTACCGCCTCACTTATCACAAGAAGTACAAATGATGTCCAGCAGGTGCAGATGGTAATGGCAATGCTGTTTCGAATTGTACTTTATGCCCCGATCCTTGGTATCGGAGGTGTTTTGAAGGTGTTGGAGACAGATTCATCTATGACCTGGATATTGGCAGTTGCTGTTGTGCTTATTTTTCTTGTAATTGTAGTACTTTTTTCCGTGGCAATGCCGAAATTTACGGTACTGCAAAAGCTTATAGACAGACTGAATTTGGTCTCACGTGAAATCCTTACCGGCATTCCGGTTATCCGTGCATTCAGCCGTGAGAAGCATGAAGAGGAGCGATTTGAAGCTGCGAATCAGAAGCTCACAAAGACTAATCTTTTTGTGAACCGCTGTATGACTTTTATGATGCCGGTTATGATGCTGATCATGAATGGGATTTCTGTTCTGATTATCTATACAGGTGCACATGCGGTAGATAACGGAACAATGCAGGTGGGAAATGTTATGGCGTTTATCCAGTATGCGATGCAGATTATCATGTCTTTCTTAATGATCACCATGATGTCCATTATGCTGCCGAGAGCAAATGTGGCTGCGCTTAGAATTCATGAGATTCTTGAGACAAAAGTAAGTATTCAGGATAATCAAGATACGGTTTCTCCGTCAGAAAGCAGAAGGGGTGAAATCGAATTTGATCATGTAAGTTTCGCTTATCCGGATGCAGGTGAAAATGTTCTCACAGATATTACATTTAAGGCAAAAAAAGGCGATACGATTGCTGTTATCGGAAGTACGGGAAGCGGAAAAAGTACTCTGGTCAATCTCATTCCTAGGTTCTACGATGTGACAGAGGGATGTGTAAAAATAGATGGAGTGGATGTCCGTGATATGACACAAAAAGACCTTCGTGACCGCCTTGGTTATGTGCCGCAGAAAGGTGTTTTGTTTTCGGGAACAGTAGATTCTAACATCCGTTACGGAAAGACAGAAATCAGCAAAGATAAGGTGAAAAAAGCCGCAGAGGTAGCTCAGGCAACAGAGTTTATTGAAGCGAAGCCAAAGCAGTATGAGTCTCCTATCGCACAGGGCGGAAGTAATGTTTCCGGTGGTCAGAAACAGCGTCTTTCTATTGCGAGGGCAATTGCAAAGGAGCCGGAAATCTTTATCTTTGACGATAGCTTTTCAGCGCTGGATTTTAAGACCGACAGTGCATTGAGAAAAGCTTTGAAAGAATATACAAAGGATGCTACCACCGTAATTGTGGCTCAGCGTATCAGTACAATTTTACATGCAGATCAGATTATTGTACTGGACGAAGGAAAAATGGCAGGTATAGGAACGCATAAAGAACTGATGGAAGGTTGTGAAGTTTACCGTCAGATTGCAATGTCTCAGTTATCAGAGGAGGAATTGGCATGAGTGAAAGAAGACGCGGTCCCATGGGGGGACATCACGGCGGAGCCATGACAGGTGAAAAAGCCAAGGACTTCAAGGGTTCCATGGCGAAGCTTTTTAAATATATGGAACGGTATAAATTCCGTTTCATCCTGATGTTTGTATTTGCAGTGGCAGGAACGGTATTTACAATTGTAGGTCCGAAAATCCTTGGTAAAGCAACAACAGAGCTTTTTAACGGATTGATTGCAAAGGTAAATGGCACGGGCAGCATAAATTTTGCGAAAATCGGTACGATACTTCTCTGGGTTATGGGACTTTATCTTATCAGTTCCCTCTTTTCCCTGATTCAGGGATTTGTCATGACCGGGATTTCCAATGACGTGACATATAGTCTGAGAAAGGATATCTCAAAGAAGATTAATCGCCTTCCTTTAAATTATTTTGAAAGTCGTACAAACGGAGAAATCCTTTCCAGAATTACCAATGATGTGGATACTCTTCAGATGAGTTTGAATCAGAGTATGACGCAGCTGATTACTTCTGTTACTACCCTGATCGGTGTATTTGTGATGATGCTTTCGATTAACGGGTGGATGACGCTGGCGGCAGTTCTGATTCTTCCGATATCCATGTTCATTATCCAGAATGTGATGAAGCATTCACAGAAATACTTCCGTGAACAGCAGGAATATTTGGGCAATGTCAACGGGCAGATTGAAGAAAATTTCAGCGGACACAACGTGGTAAAAGTATTTAATAAAGAAAACGATGTAGTAGAAGAATTCGAAAAAGATAACAGGAAGCTTTATGAATCTGCGTGGAAATCCCAGTTTTTCTCAGGAATGATGATGCCTATTATGCAGTTTGTAGGCAATCTGGGATATGTGATGGTTGCCCTTCTGGGAGGAGTTTTTGTTATCAGGGGAAGTATTGAGGTTGGAGATATTCAGTCTTTCTTCCAGTATATACGAAACTTTACCCAGCCGATTCAGCAGATTGCGCAGGTTACAAATCTTCTTCAGTCTTCGGCGGCAGCGTCTGAAAGAGTTTTTGAATTTCTGGAAGAACCGGAGGAAGAAAAGCCTTCGCAGGTGCTCTCGGATATCAGTACACTTTCCGGAAATGTACAGTTTGAACATGTGGAATTTGGATATAATCCGGATAAGATCATTGTTCATGATTTCTCAGCAGATGTGAAGGATGGTCAGAAAATTGCAATTGTGGGACCGACCGGAGCTGGCAAAACAACTATGGTAAAACTTCTTATGAGATTCTATGATGTAAACAGCGGAAGTATCAAAGTAGACGGACACGACATCAGAGAGTTTGATAGAAGCAAACTACGTGAGATGTTTGGAATGGTGCTTCAGGACACCTGGCTGTTTTCTGGAACCATTATGGAAAATATTCGTTATGGACGATTGGATGCCACAGATGAGGAAGTCATTGCAGCGGCAAAAGCAGCACATATTCATCATTTCATCATGCAGCAGCCGGGAGGATATCAGATGGTGCTTGATGAGGAAACCAGCAATATTTCTCAGGGGCAGAAACAGCTTCTTACCATTGCAAGAGCAATCCTTGCAGATAATAAGATTCTGATTCTCGATGAGGCAACATCCTCTGTAGACACACGTACAGAGGTATGTATCCAGAAAGCTATGGACAATCTGATGAGAGGCAGAACAAGCTTCGTAATTGCACATCGGCTTTCTACGATCAGGGATGCAGATTTAATTCTTGTTATGAAGGACGGAGATATCATTGAGCAGGGAAATCATGAAGAACTGCTTGCTAAGAAAGGATTTTACTGCGATCTTTATAACAGTCAGTTTGATAAAACAGAGACTGCATAATCTGCAGAATAACGCATATCCTACAGCCTGTCGGAGAGAACATCCGGCAGGCTGATTTTTTTCTTTTTTCTGAGATGCCGGTATGATATAATGAAAAAATATAGTTTATACACAAATAATAAAATTGAGGGATATGCTTTCATGACAGATAAGAAAAACGGCAGGGAATATCTTGCTTATGTAACGGAAAAACTGGAAAACAGGATTCACCAGATTAATCTTTCCATTGAAGAAGGACAGAAAGAAATTGAAGGTATGCATGAGTATTACTGGGAAAATTATACGGAGATGGACCAGTACGGCTACGAAAATTTCGATAATCAGCAGGCGCTTTTCGGGCAGATCAGCGCCAATGAAGAACAGCTCAAACTGAAACACCGCTTCCGGAAAATGCTGGATTCGCCCTTTTTTGGCAGAGTAGATTTCCTTTATGAGGATGAGGATGAGCCGGAGACTTTTTACATTGGAATCGGGAATTTTGCGGAAAAAACAGGTCAGATACCGCTGGTATACGATTGGAGAGCCCCTGTCAGCGGTTTGTTTTATGATTATGACAAGGGACCGGCCTCCTATCGGGCGCCTATGGGAAACATTTGTGGGGAAGTAACATCAAAATGGCAGTATAAGATACGCAGAGGTAAGATGGTCTATGAATTTGAAAGTGATGTAAAGATTGACGATGATATTCTGAAAGCAGAGCTTGGAAGCTGCGGGGAAGTGCAGCTTAAAAATATTATCCGTACGATTCAGAAGGAACAGAATGCGATTATCCGTAATACAAAAGATAAAATCATGGTGATTCAGGGCGCGGCAGGAAGTGGAAAAACCTCCGTGGCGCTTCACAGAATTGCTTATCTTCTGTACCATGACAGGGAAAATCTGAAATCTTCCAATATACTGGTTCTGTCTCCGAACGGGATTTTTTCAGATTATATTTCTCATATTCTTCCGGAGCTTGGAGAAGAAAATATCAGAGAAATGAGTTTTGATCTTTTTGCCTACAAAGAGTTGCTCGATACGGTGGCAGATTGTGAAGACCGTTGTGATGAACTTGAACGGAGAATACAGTTTCCGAATATGAAATCATGGGCAGAGAAAAAACAGTCAAGAGAATTTATTGACCATATGGAAGGTTTTGCCGTACAGCTCGAAGATGAGCTGATGAACTTTAAAGATGTGGAGTATCGTGGATTTAACAAGACAGAGAGTGAGATTATCGAACTTTTCTATTTTAAATTTCAGGAGTTTCCGCTGCTTTCCAGAATGGATGCAGTTGCCGAATATTTTATAGACGAGATGGAAACTCTGCGAGACAGTGACCTTCCGGAGGAGGAGAGGGAGCTTGTAAAGGAAAAATTTAGGAAAATGTACGACACGACAGATTTGTATGTGATTTACAACCTCTTCCTGAAATCCGAAGGAATGAGGCTTCTTCCGAAAGTTTCCTACGAAAAGAGAAAGCTTCGCTATGAGGATGTATATCCTATGCTGTATCTGAAATATCGTCTGAAAGGTGCAAAAAAGCAAAGAGAGATTAAACATCTGGTTGTGGACGAGATGCAAGATTACTCCAGACTTCAGTATGAAATTCTCAGAGGAATGTTTTCCTGCAGGATGACGATTCTCGGAGACAGAGCGCAGACAATGGACGACCACAGACAGGATGTTACTTTATTTCTTCCGAAGATATACGGCAAAAATATAAAAACCATTGTGATGAATAAAAGTTACAGAAATACAGTGGAAATTGCTTCATATGCCAATCGTCTTGCGGGAATCACCGATATTGATCTTTTTGAAAGACACGGAGAACCTGTTAGGGAAGAGACGTTTCCGGATATGGAGCGCGCAGCAGAGAACATTCTTTCCGAACTAAAACTTGGTGAGGAAGAGTACGAGACTGCAGCAGTAATTGCACGCTGTGAGAAGGAGGCAGAAGAACTTTCTCTTATTTTGAAACAGCGTCTGGCAGAGTGTGGATTTGATACAGATAATCGTTTTACCTATCTGCACAGAAACAGTACAAGTTTCAGGAAAGGGCTTACAGTCACTACGTTTTATCTGGCAAAAGGTCTGGAGTTTGACCAGGTCTTCTGCGTATTTCCGGCAGAAGACACAACAGCTTTTGCCATGCAGGCAAGATATATTGCGGCAACCAGAGCGCTTCATGAACTGCACATGTATTCTGTAGAGCAGTGACAGGATAAAGAAATGTGCAGAGAAAAACCTGTTTTACAGAGACGGAAAGCTGATATGGTATAAAGAAGAGAAAAAAGTTCATACTTATTTTAGAAAGTGGAGGGGAAATGACGTTGACATCCACTGGAATAAACAGTAAAATAAAAGATAATTATGAACAGTTGTACGATTAGAATCAGTGAATACCTAAGGAGGATATTATGAAGAATAAAAAGATATTTGCCTTACTGGCAATGACAGTTATAGCTTCCGGCGCAATGAGCGCATGTGGGTTTGGCAGTGATGAACCGGATCAGGTAGTAGTGGCAACTCCGACTCCGAAACCGACTCAGGCGCCGACTCCGACTCCTGCACCTGCAGACGGACAGAGCACCACATATAATTCCAAGGATAAGAGTATTTCCATTACGGTTCCGGATGCCACATGGGCAAACAAGAATGATACAGATAAAATGGTAAGCTTTGAATCACCGGAACAGGGTAAGATTCTCATTCTTCACGGAGCGGGAGACGAAGCGATGGCAGCAGCACTTATCCCGGATTCCCAGGATATTGCAACTGCCCTTGAGCAGGCGGCGGATCTTGAGCCTGGAACAGACTTTAACATTCTTGATTATTCTGCAGAGAATGTTGACGGAGTAGGAATTTATAGCTATACGGTACAGTATTTAAATGACAAGGGCGGATATGCCTATGTTGTCAATAAATATTTTGCAAACGACAACGAATTCTACAGTGTCGCAGGCTCTGTTAAGAAGGGCAAGGACGATAAGGCGACAGAGAAGATTCTCAACAGTGTGAAAAAAGCAGTTTCCTCCTTTAAGATCAAAGGAGACTCTGCACTGAAGAGTGCAACTCCGGAAAAGGCTGCGAATGAGGAAAACAAGGGTGATACAAACACGGATGGAAATACAGAGGCTCCGGCAGAGTCCCAGAGTTCTGAGGGCAGCGGTTCTGACGGAAGCGGATCCGGAAGTACAGGGGATGCGGCTCTGAGTGATACAAATCAGACAAGAACCATTTATGACAACGATGACGGAAGACCGCGCGTCATTTATGCAGACGGTAACGGCGGCTGGTACGATGATAATGGAAACAGCTATCAATTTTTAACAGATGAAGACGTTTATGATCAGGACGGCAAGGATTTCTACTACCATGGCGAAGCTGCGGATGTATATTATATGCCGGTTGAATAATTGAACACAGAAGTTTCAGGGGCTATCGGAGACGATAGCCCTTTTCCGTAGGAAGATAACAAAGAGTTTGCAGTGCTCTGTCAATTGTGTTATGATACTATGGAAAAAATGCTTCGGGACGGAGGATGAGAAATGGAATCATATGGTAAATTTGCAAAAGTATACGATATGTTTCAAGATAATATAAATTATACCCAGTGGGCAGACTACCTTGTGGACATTCTGAAAGAAGACGGGATCACAGAGGGGCTTGTTCTGGAACTCGGATGCGGCACCGGAACCATGACGGAACTTCTGGCAGATGCGGGATATGATATGATTGGAATTGACAATTCCGGAGAAATGCTGGCAGAGGCTATGGAGAAAAAAATGGAATCCGGTCACGATATCCTCTATCTTCTGCAGGATATGCAGGATTTTGAACTTTATGGAACTGTCCGTGCTGTAGTCAGCGTCTGTGACAGTCTGAATTATCTGACAGAGGAGGAAGATCTGGAATATGTCTTTGCTCTGGTAAATAACTATCTGGATCCGGGCGGATTGTTTATCTTTGACATGAATACAGTATATAAATACCAGACTATGATCGGGGACGCAACAATCGCGGAGAATCGCGAGGACGGAAGCTTTATCTGGGAAAACAGCTTTGATCCGGAAACAGGAATCAATATTTACGAACTGGCGCTTTTCCTCCCAAGAGAGGACGGACTTTACGAAAAATGTGAAGAAGAGCATTATCAGAAAGCCTACCCTGTGGAAAAAATACAGGAACTTCTTGTAAAAGCAGGTCTGGAGCTTGTAGCCGTCTATGACGCTTATACGAAAGAGCCTGCGAGAAAGGACAGCGGAAGACTTACTTTCATTGCCAGAGAAAAGGGAAAGAATGCCGGAAACGATTATCACGGAAATATTCCGAAGAGAGAGAAACAGGAGAATTTATAAATGAGCGATTATATTATAAGAGCAACTGCTGCAAACAGCCAGATCCGCGCATTTGCAGCAGTGACAACAGAAACAGTAGAAACAGCAAGAAAAGCACATAACACAAGCCCTGTAGCAACAGCGGCGCTGGGACGTCTTCTTACAGGCGGCGCTATGATGGGTGTAATGATGAAGGGAGAGAAAGATATCCTCACACTTCAGATTCACGCAGGCGGTCCTCTTCAGGGAATCACAGTGACAGCAGATTCCCAGGGACGTGTAAAAGGGTACGTAGGAAATCCAAATGTATGTATTCCCGCAAACAGCAAGGGTAAGCTCGACGTAGCAGGAGCTGTGGGCGTCGGCTTTATGAATGTTATCAAAGATATGGGATTAAAAGAGCCTTATCTTGGACAGGTGGCGCTCCAGACAAGTGAGATTGCAGAGGATTTGACATATTACTTTGCAACCAGTGAACAGGTTCCTTCTGCAGTAGGTCTCGGAGTACTGATGAACAGGGATAACACAGTGCGTCAGGCGGGCGGTTTCATTGTACAGCTTATGCCATTTGCAGATGAGGAAGTTATTTCCAAATTGGAAGAAAATGTGGCAAAAATCAATTCTGTTACAAATCTTCTGGAGGAAGGACACAATGCAGAAAGCCTTCTGGAAGCGGTGTTAGATGGTTTTGATATTGAGATTAATGACCGTGTACCTACAGAATTTTATTGTAACTGCAGTAAGGAGAGAGTGGAAAAGGCTCTGGTAAGTATTGGAAGAAAAGACCTGAACGAACTGATTCAGGAAGGCAAGGAAGTGGAAATGAATTGTCATTTCTGTAATACAAACTATACATTCAGCGTGGAGGAATTAAAAGAGATTCTTCGCAGAAGCAAATAAGGAAGGAAAAAGCTATGAGACACGGGTTTATCAAGATTGCAGCAGCAACCCCTCATATCACAGTTGCAGACTGTAAAGCCAACGGAGAAGAAATTTTACAAAAGATCCGGGAAATGGAGAAAGAACACGCCAAGGTGATGGTGTTTCCTGAACTCTGTATCACAGGTTACACATGCGGAGATTTATTTCTTCACAGACGTCTTCTGGACAGTGCATGGGAAACACTGCTGAAGATTGCAGAAGAGACAAAAAATACGGATGGGTTGATTTTTATCGGTGTACCGGTGAGAAACCACGGCAAGCTTTATAACACGGCAGCAGTGCTCAACAGAGGTGAAATCATCGGACTTGTACCTAAAATACATCTTCCAAATTACAGTGAATTTTATGAGCAGCGTCATTTCACTTCCGGAGCGGGATGCCTGGAATATGCGCTTATTGATGGAATGAAGATTCCATTTGGGCCGGAACTTCTCTTCGTATGTGAAGAAGTACCGGAGCTTGTGACAGCAGCGGAAATCTGTGAGGATTTGTGGGTGACACTTCCTCCAAGTGTGCTTCATGCACAGGCGGGAGCCAACCTTATTGTGAATCTTTCAGCCAGCAATGAGATGGTAGGAAAAGATACCTATAGGAGAAATCTGGTGAAGGGGCAGTCTGCGCGACTTGTCTGCGGTTATGTCTATGCAAATGCCGGAGAAGGAGAATCCACTCAGGATCTCGTGTTCGGTGGTCAGAACATGATTGCAGAAAACGGAGAAATCCTTGCAGAGGGAGAGAGATTTAAAAACGGTATTGTTTACAGTGAGATTGATGTGCAGAAACTTAACGATGAAAGAAGGAGAATGACAACTTTCCAGGAATCAGATGACAGTGATCATTTGAAGGTAGCGTTTCATTTGGATGTGGAAGAAACAGTTCTCACCCGTAAATTCTCGAAGTTCCCGTTTGTTCCGGATAGAAAAGAGGAACGTGAGATGAGATGCGACGAGATTCTTCATATTCAGGCGATGGGACTGAAACAGAGAATGGAGCATATTCACTGCACGGGAGCTACGGTAGGGCTTTCCGGAGGACTGGACTCCACTTTGGCACTTCTTGTCATAGCAAGAACCTTTGACCTTATGGAGCTGCCGAGAAAGCAGATTCACTGCGTCACAATGCCCTGCTTCGGAACAACAGACAGAACTTATCAGAATGCCTGCGAATTAAGCAGATGCCTTGGCGCATCTTTAAGTGAAGTGAATATTAAGGATGCAGTGAATCTTCACTTCAGAGATATCGGACACGATCCGGAGGTGCATGATGTGACATTTGAAAACAGTCAGGCGCGTGAGAGAACTCAGGTCCTGATGGATATGTCTAATCAGGATGGCTCCATTCTGGTGGGAACCGGAGATTTATCGGAGCTTGCTCTGGGGTGGGCAACCTATAATGGAGATCACATGTCTATGTACGGAGTAAACGGATCTGTGCCTAAAACACTGGTGCGCCATCTGGTGCGTTATTATGCTGACACCTGTAAGGACGAGAAGCTTTCAGCAGTTCTTCTTGATATACTGGATACACCGGTCAGTCCGGAGCTGCTTCCTCCGAAAGATGGAGAGATTGCCCAGAAGACAGAAGATCTGGTAGGACCTTATGAGCTTCACGATTTCTATATTTACTATATGCTTCGTCTTGGATTCGATCCGGACAAGATTTACAGGATTGCCTGTGAAACATTTGAAGGTGTTTACGGGAAAGAAACAATTTATAAATGGCTGAAGAAATTTTACTGGAGATTCTTTACTCAGCAATTTAAGCGTTCCTGTTTGCCGGATGGTCCTAAGGTAGGAAGTGTTGCGGTTTCTCCTAGAGGAGATTTGAGAATGCCAAGTGATGCCAGCGCAAAAGTATGGCTTGATCAGGTGGAAAAAATAGAATTATAAAGAATATTGTTATAAAAAGCGGAGAGCCTTAGTCGTTCTCCGCTTTTTCTAGTGCATCTTCAATTGCATGGAGAAGAACCATGGAAGTGTATTTGCTGTCCTCCGACCAGGAGATTTCTTCCAGAGACTGGGATGTATAAATCTGGCTGGAAATAGATTCCAGAACAGGCTCCATCAGAGGGAACATGGCAGAGGTGGTTTCGCTTAAATTTACTAAGTCGATAGAGGTGATTTTAGAAGAATCCACAGTAACCTCCACATCAAAGGTATTGTCATTAAGTGTGATAGAGGAACGGTATACTCCCGGATGATAGCGCTCTTTTTCTGTTCCGGGGGATTTGGAGGAGTGTCCCGGACCGAACATAAAAAACAGGACGATGCCCAGAACAATAGCAAGGAACAGGAAGACAAGGGTATAGACGACTTCTTTCATATGTAATACAACAATTTTTGTTTTGGAACTCATGGCTGCCCTCCCATGTGAATTTAGTTATAAGATTGCAAACTGGTTTTATATATCTTATTATAAAAGTACGGGATTTATGCGAATTAATATGATACAATAAAGCTATTTGATAAAGTAGGAGGTATTATATGTCACTGCAGTTTATCATCGGCAGTTCCGGAGCGGGGAAATCTTATCTGGCATATCAGAGGATTATAGAAGAATCTATGAAACATCCGGAGCGCAATTATTATGTGATCGTGCCGGAGCAGTTTACCATGCAGACACAAAAGACTCTGGTAGAGATGCATCCGGGAAAAGGAATTTTAAATATAGATATTTTGAGTTTTGAGCGTCTTGCATACCGTGTTTTCGAGGAAACAGGAGGAGATACCAGAAAGGTTCTTGAGGATACAGGAAAGAGCATGGTGCTGCGAAAGATGGTGCAGAGATACCAGAAAGACCTTTCCTATCTGGGAAGCCAGATGAAGAAGCCAGGATATCTTGATGAGGTGAAGTCCCTTCTCTCAGAGTTTATGCAGTATGATATCCACGAAAAGGATCTGGAAGAAATGCTGGAAAGAACAGGTGACAGAACCCTTCTCCAGATGAAGCTCAGAGATGTGGGAGTGCTTTACAGAGGCTTTTGCGAATTTCTGGAGGGACATTATATGACAGGGGAGGAGGTGTTGGACGTTCTTTTAAAGGCGCTTCCTTTTTCTGAAAAAATCAGAGGAAGTGAAATGCTTTTTGACGGATTTACCGGATTTACTCCTATCCAGATGAATGTAATCCGGGAACTTCTTATTCTGACTGATAAGATTTCTGTGACTGTGACTATGGATGCTGCAGAGAACGCTTTTTCACCGGGAAAACCCTATCAGCTTTTCTATATGAGCCGAAAAATGATCCGGTCGCTTTCTTCTCTTACAAAGGATTTGGACGAGCCTGTTTACGTAAGGCAGGGAGAAAATTCCAGATTTGCCAAGGCACCGGCTCTGCATTTTCTGGAGCAGAATATATTCCGGTATAGGAAGGCTGTTTATGATTGGAAACAGGAAGAAATCAGTCTTTATCTCGCAGGCAGTCCCCTGATGGAGATGAGAGAGACAGCGAGGCAGATTGCTATCCTTGTACGCAGGAACGGTTACAGGTACGGGGAAGTGGCTGTGATAACCGGAAATCTGGAAGCTTACGGAAGTCTGGCAAAGCAGGTCTTCGAGGAGATGCACATTCCCTATTTTATAGATGAGAAACACAGTGTTTTGATGAATCCTTTTGTGGAGGTTCTGAGAGCTGCTCTGGAGATGGCTGTAAAAGGATTCACTTATGAAAGTGTATTCCGTTATCTCAGAAGCGGGATGTCCGGGATTGAGAAAGAAGAAGCGGACAGGCTGGAGAATTATGTAATCGCTCTTGGAATTAGAGGGATTAAGAAATGGTCATCGAAATGGACGCGCATTTACAGAGGAATGAAACCGGAAGAAATTGAAGAATTAAATGAACTTCGGGAACGGTTTTTTGAGGAAGTAAAGATTCTGGCAGAAGGTTTTGGTTCCGGCAGAAAAACAGTAGAAGATTATTGTCGCATTCTCTATACCTATATTGTACAGTGCCGCATGGAGGAGAAAATACATCTTCAGGAGAAGGAGTTTGCATCCCTGGAAAACAAGGCAATGGAAAAAGAATACAATCAGATTTATGCGATTGTCATGGAACTTCTTGATAAAATGGTGGAGATACTGGGAGAAGAAAGCGTTACCAGTCAGGAGTTCAGGCAGCTTCTGGAAACAGGTTTGGGAGAGGCAAAGGTTGCTCTGATTCCTCCGAGCATGGATCAGGTTATGGTGGGAGATATGGAGCGTACCCGTCTGAAAGATATCAGAGCCCTGTTTTTCGTAGGTGTAAACGAAGGAAATATTCCGAAAAACACTCAGTCAGGAGGAATCCTTACAGAGATGGACAGAGAGTTTTTTGAAGGGGAAGGAATGGAACTTGCCCCAGGCCCGAAGGAACTTATGAATATGCAGAGATTTTATCTGTATCTGAATCTGACCAAGCCTCAGGAGAAGCTGTTTTTGTCCTGCAGTGAAACCAACAGCAAAGGGGAGGCAGTAAGTCCGGCATACTTGATGAATGCGGTAAAGGCGCTATATCCGGGGCTTGAGGTGAAAAGGGCTCAGGAAGAGCAAGAACAGATTCCGGAGCTTCCGGAAATCGGAATCGATTACTTTCTGGAATTGCTTTCTAAGGGGGCAGAGGGACAGTCTGACAGCGTATTTGCAGAGCTTTATAGCTGGTATTTAAAAAGTCCGGAATATGCGTCTCTTGTAAGGCGTCTGGTGGAAGCGTCCTATTCAGGCAAACCTGTGGACGTTATAAGCAAAAGTGTGGCAAGGGTACTTTACGGTGAGATTTCTCCGTACAGTGCCACAAGGCTGGAACGGTTTTCCGCCTGTGCTTTTGCCCACTTTCTACAGTATGGTCTGCGGCTGAGTGAGAGGGCAGAATATGAATTTAAAGCTATGGATATGGGAAATGTGATGCATCAGGCGCTGGAGGATTTCGCAAAAGAGCTGGTGCAAAGAGGCCTTGACTGGGCACAGCTTACCGATGAGCTGAGAGAGGAGATTGCAGATACCTGTCTTGATAGAATATGTGCCGACTACGGAAATACAGTGTTGAAAAGCAGTGCGAGAAATGAATATATGATAGAGCGGACCAGACGTATTTTAAAAAGGACAGTCTGGGCGCTTCAGAAGCAGCTGGAAAACAGTGAATTCCGTCCGGAAGGTTTCGAAGTGAAAATCGGGGGAGGAAGAATAGACCGTGTAGACGTAATGGAAGAAGGGGACAGAGTATGGGTTCGTGTGATTGATTATAAGACCGGAAATACCTCATTTGATTTAGTTTATCTCTATCATGGGCTTCAGCTTCAGCTTATGGTGTATCTGGACGGCGCTCTCCGTGCAGAAAAGAAGAAATATCCGGATAAGGAAGTCCTTCCTGCCGGTGTATTTTATTATAATATCAAAGACCCGATGATTCAGGAAAAAATTGACGCGGATGTGGAAGAACTCAGTGGAAAAATACAGAAAGAGCTGAAAATGAACGGGCTTGTGGAGGCGGAGCCTGAGATGGTGCAGAAAATGGATAAAAGTCTGCTCTCCATTCCGGTTGCATTTAACAAAGACGGAAGCTTCCGCAAAGGCTCCGCAGTGGCCGGAAGAGAGCAGTTTCGGGCATTAAACCGCTATGTCAAAGAAAAAATCGCAGATATTCAAGAGTCTATCCTCAGTGGAAATGCTATGGTTGCACCTTATGAAATTGACAGGAAAAATGCTTGTACCTATTGTCCGTACGGGACAGTATGCGGCTTCGACCGAAAGCTTCCGGGATATGAATTCCGCCGTCTGAAAAATTTCACAGACGATGAGCTATGGAAGGCTTTGATGAAAGAAGAGGAAACAGAGATTTCCGGGCAGGAGGAATGGTGAAATGGCTACGAAATGGACAGAAGAACAAAAGAAGGTAATTTCCCTGCGAAACCGCAATATTTTAGTTAGCGCAGCTGCCGGCTCCGGAAAGACGGCAGTTCTGGTAGAGCGAATTCTGAGTAAAATCATGGACAAAACGAATCCTGTGGACATAGACAGGCTTTTGATCATGACTTTTACAAGGGCAGCTGCCGGGGAGATGAAAGAACGAATTACGAAAGCGCTGGAAAAAGCCATCTGTGAGGAGCCGGAAAATGAACATCTTCAGAAGCAGTCAAATTTAATCCATACGGCGCAGATTACAACTATTGACGGTTTCTGCGCGTATATCATACGGAATTATTTTCATCTTATCGGTCTTGACCCCGGATATCGCACAGGAGATGAGGGGGAGCTTAAGCTTCTGAAAAAGGATGTGTTGAAAGAGCTTCTGGAAGAATGGTATGCCTCAGGAGAGGAAAGATATACCAGGTTCGTGGAATGTTATGCATCCGGAAAGACAGACGAAGGGCTTGAGGAATTAATCCTGAAGCTTTATGAATCTGCCATGAGTAATCCGTATCCGCAAAAATGGCTGAATGAATGTCTTGAAAGTTATGAAATATCATCCAATAAAGAATTAGAAGAGACAAAATGGATGAAATTGTTATGGGATACTGCAAAGGAAGAACTTGACGGAGCAGAAGAACTGATTGAAACTGCGAAGAGAATCTGTCAGGAGCCGGACGGACCGTATCTTTACGAGGATGCGCTGGACAGCGATCTGACAATGCTTCATACGCTTTTGCAGCTTGCGGAAAAAAAGGATTACGACGAAATATCGTCGCTTCTTGTTAAGCCGTCCTTTGCCAGACTTTCGGCGAAAAAGATGGATGCGGATATTCGCAAAAAAGAAAATGTAAAAGAGCTTCGGGAAGAGGCAAAAGATATTATAAAAGGGCTTGGATCCCGGTTTTTCCATAACACACAGGAGGAACTTCTGGAATTTATAAAGCTTGCGAAAGTGCCGATGGAGATTCTTGTGGAATTGACTCTTGCTTTTATGGAGCGTTACGGAGCTGCCAAGCGTGATAAAAACATTCTGGATTTTACGGATATGGAGCATTTCGCTTTGGAAATACTGATGGCAGAAGACGGAGACGAGGCAAAGATGAGTCAGGCTGCAAGAGAGTTGTCTGAGAAATATGACGAGGTTCTGGTGGACGAGTATCAGGACAGCAATCTGGTGCAGGAGATGCTTACAAACTGTGTGTCAGGCTGGATAAATGGCAGAAAGAACATCTTTATGGTGGGAGATGTGAAACAGAGCATTTACCGCTTCCGTTTGGCAAGACCGGAACTCTTTATGGAAAAGTATAAGACATATTCTACAGAAGACAGCAAGGAACAGAGAATAGACCTTCACAAAAATTTCCGGAGCAGAAAGGAAGTTCTGGAAGCTGTCAATTATATTTTCCGACAGTTGATGGGAGAAGACTTGGGAGGTATCACATACGATGAATCGGCCGCTCTTTATCCGGGCGCTGTTTTTCCGGAGGGGGAAGATAAGGATTTCCTGAAAACAGAGGTTCTTCTGGTAGAAAAAGACGGCGAAGAACTGGAGGAGGAATTGGGCGAACAAAATGCGGTGGAACTGGAAGCCCTTGCCATCGCGCAGAAGATTAAAGCCATAGTAGGAAAAGAGAAGATTCTGGATAAAGAGACAGGAGATTACCGCCCTGTGGAATACGGGGATATTGTGATACTTCTTCGAAGCGCTTACGGATGGGCTGAGCCTTTCCGTGAGGTGTTGTCTGTACAGGGAATTCCTGTATACTGTGCGTCCAGAACAGGATATTTCTCCGCGTCTGAGGTCGTAACTGTTCTCAATTATCTGAAAGTATGCGACAATCCTTTACAGGATATTCCTCTTGCGGGAGTGCTGCGTTCTCCTATGGTAGGCTGTACTTCGCAGGAACTGGCAGAGATGAAAGCAAAGACACAGGAAGGGCTTTTATATGAGAGCGTCTGCGCCTGTCAGGGGGAAGATGAACTTGGAGAAAAGCTGAAAAAATTTCTGGACTTATTGGAAAGAGTACGAAAAATGGCAGCCTATACGCCGGTTCACCAGTTGATTCTGTATATTCTGAAGGAAACGGGATATGGAAATTATGCCCGTGCCATGCCGGGAGGCGAACAGAGATATGCAAACTTGTCCATGCTTGTGGAAAAGGCAATGGATTACGAAAAAACAAGCTACAGAGGATTGTTTAACTTTGTCCGCTATATTGAACAGCTTCAGAAATATGAAGTGGATTACGGGGAAGTCAGCCTTTTAGGGGCAGGAAGCAAAACAGTAGAGATCATGACCATTCATAAGAGTAAGGGGCTTGAGTTTCCTGTTGTCTTTGTGGCAGGAATGGGGAAACAGTTTAATTTTCAGGATATGAATGCTGCTCTCCTCATTCATCCGGAACTGGGACTTGGAGCAGACGCTATCCTGCCCGGAAAAAGAATAGTGGCTTCTTCCCTGAATAAACAGATGATAAGGCGTCAGCTTGTAAAAGAAAGTCTGGGAGAAGAACTGCGCGTTCTTTATGTGGCTCTGACAAGGGCAAAAGAAAAGCTGCTTCTGACAGGAACAGTAAATAAGATGGAAAAACTGATGTACAAGCTGGCAAGGTATCGTGATTCAGAAGAAGAGCTGCTTTCTATGGAAACAAGGATGAAGGCGAAAAATTACTGGGACTTTGTTCTGCCTGCTCTTGCAAGACACAGAAGCTTTGATCCGCTACTGGAAGAGTATGGAATCTCTGACAGGGGAAAAAGAGGATTTTATGACGATCCAGCAGAATTTGAAATTGTGAAAGTAACAGCTTCACAGATGGCTCAGGAAGAAATCCTTCATCAGACAGGAGCTCAGATGGAAAAACAGGCGCTGACAGACTGGGATACAGAAAAGGTTTACGATGAAGAAGTAAGAAAAGAAATTGAGGAACGCTTTTCCTTTGTTTATCCCTACGATTATCTGAAGGATATTCCTGTGAAGGTAAGTGTCTCGGAATTGAAAAAGAGAAGCTGGCAGGGAGAATACGACAGAGAAGAAAACATAACAAAAGAAACAGAAACCATTTCAGTGATTCCGAGATTTGTGCAGAAAGGACAAGATGAGGAATTTACAGGGGCAGCTAGAGGAACGGCATATCACAGGATTATGGAATGTATCGATTACAGCCGCCCTGTCTCAGAGGAAAACGTCCGACTGCTTATCGGAGAACTTCAGGAACAGAAGAAGCTCAGTCAGGAAGAAGCATCGTGTATCCGTGTAAGAGATATACTTGGATTTCTGGAATCGGAACTGGGAAAGAGGATGGCGAAGGCTTTTGACGGAAAGAAGCTTCGCAGAGAGCAGCCGTTTGTTATATCCAGAAAAGCTTCAGAGATCGAGGAAGAATGGAAGGGAAATGAGACTGTACTGGTACAGGGAATTATAGACGCCTACTTCTATGAGGAAGATGGAATCGTACTTGTGGATTATAAAACAGATAAAGCTGGAGAGAGAAAGATGATCGAGATGTATCAGAGCCAGCTTTCGGATTATGCTCAGGCGCTTGAACGAATGACAGGAAAGTGTGTAAAAGAGAAATATATTTATTCCTTTACTCTTAAAAAATCAATACTGTTATAAAATATCCCGCAGGGGAGAGGCTAAACTCTCCAGCCTGCGGGATATTTATTTTTGAGGATATGGTTGACAAGCTTTCCGAAGCCTATGGGATAACCGTCGGCGCAGAGAAGGTGCCAGCCTTTTTCATTGGAGGCTTCTCCGGGGTCAATGTTCAGGGTTTCCCCTTTTAAATAGCGGGGAATTCTCGGGTCGTCTGCTTTGAGGGAGATAACTGCCTGAGCTTCACCCTTGCGAAGTGCAAGGGCAAAAGGCTGTGCCGGTTCGAAACGGTTCTTTTTCAGATCGCCCAGATAGAGACCGTTTCGAAGGAAAGTAAGTCCGCGGAAAGGGGCTGTAACAGGAGGAAGATAATACACCTTATCTCCTCTGACCTCTACTCTATTCCAGTCAAAAGGATGACCGCCGAGAGAAGAAAGTCCGATTTCGTGTAAAAATCCTTCCAGTAAAGAGAATGCATTTTTGTCTGGCTTCACGTTTGGAAGATTTACCGGACGGATTGCAGTTCCCTCTTTTTGGAACAGGGCAAGGAAATGTCCTTCTCCGTTCATTTTATGAGGGAAGATACGGACACATTTCGTAAGCTGTTCATCGCCGTTTCCCCACTGGGGAACTCCGCAGGAGAAGCCTTCATAGCCTTCCATATCAAGAAGCTTCATATCATTTCTTTCTTCCAGAAGGAAAGACACAGTTCCTTCATCTTCTTCAGGCGCGAAAGTGCAGGTGGAATAGAGAAGCAGTCCTCCCGGACGGAGCATATTGGCAGCCTGCAGAATCAGCTCTTTCTGGATGGAGGCAAGCTCATGGGATTTCTCAGGCGTCCAGTCTCTGGCAAGGGCGTCTTCTTTTCGGAACATACCTTCTCCTGAGCATGGAGCGTCCAGGATGATTTTGTCAAAAAATTCAGGGAAGGCTTTTTCAAGTTTTGCAGGAGTTTCATTTGCTACAAATACATTGTGAATGCCGAAAAGCTCCAGATTACGAAGAAGCGCCTTTGCCCGGGAATTGCTGATGTCATTGGCAACCAGAAGTCCTTCGCCTTTAAGGGCTGCGCCTGCAGCAGTGGCTTTGCCTCCCGGTGCAGCACAGAGGTCAAGGACGAAATCTCCGGGAACAATCGGGATGCGGGAAGCAGGCGTCATAGCGCTTGGTTCCTGAAGATAATAAAGCCCTGCCTGATAATAAGGGCAGCGGGAAGGACGGCTTTCCTCATTGTAGAAGTAGCCGTTGTCTGTCCAGGGAATCCTTGTAATGGGGAAAGGACAGAGACGTTCAAATTCTTCACAGGAAATTTTGGATGTGTTTACCCGCAGTCCGAAGGTTCGGGGGGCACGGAAGCTGTCCAGAAATGTATCGTATTCCTCCCCTAGCATGGTTTTCATCCGGTCAAGGAAGGGCTGGGGAAGAAGATGGATTTTATTGTTATCGCTCATAGTGTGTTACCTTTCTTTGAGAATGGCGTATAGTTTCGGAAATTTCGTTTTTGTGAATGGGAACGAATTTTCTAACTCATTATAATAGAAAACACTTTTTTCATAAATACTATTGACAAAACTATATTATACAACGTATAATATCATCATCAAAACAATATAAAGAATTATATAATATAAAACAGAAGGAAGTGAGCCCATGGTATTTAATACAGGAGCCGCGCTTCTGGATGCGATTGTTCTGGCGGTTGTTGCCAGCGAGGCAGAAGGAACTTACGGGTATAAGATCACGCAGGATGTACGGGGCGTTCTCGACGTTTCCGAGTCCACTCTTTATCCCGTATTGCGGAGACTGCAGAAGGACGATTGCCTGGAAGTCTACGATATGGCTTATGCAGGAAGAAACAGGAGATATTATAAACTGACGGAGAAGGGAGCGGCGCAGCTCAATCTCTATAAAGTGGAATGGAAGAATTACTCATCTAAGATTACGAAACTGTTTGAGGGAGGAATTTGATTATGAACAGGGTGCAATTTATGGAACAATTGAAGAAATTGCTCGCTGACATCCCGAAAGATGAAAGGGACGAAGCCCTTGATTATTATGAGAGCTACTTTGACGACGCAGGACCGGAGAATGAGGCGGCGGTCATCCGTGAGCTTGGAAGTCCGGGGAAGGTAGCTGCGATTATCAAGGCAGATTTAAAGGAGAGCAGCGAAGAATATGCGCAGTATACTGAGCGGGGCTACGAGGACACAAGGACAGCAGGAGACGCTCAGATGCCGGAAGAAAGAGGAGAGGCATATCGAAGCTCGAGAGAGCAGAGAAGAGCAGACCGCGCAGAGCGGGGGTATCACGCAGGGAAGACAAGGAGCAGCGGAAAAGTTGCTTTAATCCTGATTCTGCTGGTATTTCTTTCCCCGTTTCTGACAGGCGCAGTAGGCGGTGTGCTTGGGGTTCTGGTAACGATTCTTCTGCTTCCGTTTCTTCTGGTATTCGGAGCGGGAGTTATTTCTCTGGGGCTTATTATCGGAGCTCTGGGAATGGGAGTCTGGGGCGTCAGCCTGTTTGCCGGCTCTGCAGCTTCTGCAATTCTGACGCTTGGAATTGCCTGTATCATGCTGGCAGTTGGAATTCTCCTTGCAGCGGCTCTTTTCTGGGCAGCAGCGAAGGTATTTCCGAAATTGTTAAGAAAGTTTACTGATTTTTGTTATGATTTGCTCCATCGGGAGAAGAAAGGGAGGTAAGCCTATGAAGAAATTTATGAAAGTTATCGTAACTGTTTCAGCTGTATTGTGTGTAGTTGGAATCGGACTTACCACAGCGGGAGTGGTCATGGGTGCCGGAAGCGACGGCGTCTGGCAGCAGATTAGGCATCGTGTGCGCCATCCTCTTGAATGGGACGATGACAACTTCGATTTCTGGGGGGATTATGATGACGATTACGACGACGATGATTATGACGACGATTATGATGACGATGATGACTGGGAGACAGGGGATATAGAAAAAACGACAGTTGCCTTATCGGATGAAAATACAGTGAGGGCAGATGCAGGAAGACACAGCGGTGAGGGAGAGGTATACAGCTTCCGTCAGATGGATGATCTGGAAATCGATCTTTGCTTCGATGAGCTGATTCTGGAAGAGAACGAAGATGATACTGTCACAGTAGAGGTAATTAACGACCTCTATGGAGATGTAAGTGTGAGAGAGGAAGGCAGCAGTCTTGAGATTGTCAGCACACGCAGGCAGAAAGAGTCCAAAAGAACAGTGAAGGTTTCTTACCCGAAGGGAACGACTTTCCGTGATGCAGAGATTTCCGTGGATTCCGGAATTCTGGATCTGAGGAGTGATTTCGCAGCAAACAGCCTTGACATTTCTGTTGGTGCAGGAGAGTTTAAAAATTCAGGCAGTATTACAACTATTGAAACAGATCTGGAAGTAGGAGCTGGAACTATGGATCTTACAGGCTTGGATGCAAGGGAAATCAGCGGTGAATGTGGCATGGGAACAATGGATTTGAAGATTTCCGGTCAGAAATCCGATTACAGCTATACTCTGGAGTGTGGAATCGGAAGCATTCAGATTGACGGCGACGAGTACAGCGGTCTGGCTCAGGAAAAGCAGATAGATAATCCCGGAGCTAAGAAATATATTGATCTTGAGTGCGGTATCGGCACAATCAATGTGGAATTTGAATGAAAAAAGATGATTAATTATAACAATATTGATGTTTAGAAAGAAGGAATCCATATGAGTAATAAACGTTTATATAAATCGTCTGCCAATTGTATGCTTTGTGGTGTATGTGGTGGTATTGCAGAATATTTTGAGATTGATCCGACGCTGGTGCGCTTGGCATGGGTGGTACTCACATGCTTCGGCGGTGCAGGAATCTGGGCATATATTGTAGCTGCCATTATCATACCCCGGGGCTGAGACTGAAAATCTGATATAAATGAAATGAAAAAATCCCCTGCAGGATTGTGAGAAAACAATTCTGCAGGGGATTTTTGTGTAAATCAGAAATCAATATCTTCGCCGTAATAGCAGGCTTTCAGAAGTTTTTCCATATCTTCCTGTGATGGCTGTCTTGGATTGGAGCCTGTACATGCATCGCCGATAGCAAGCTCTGCAACATTAGGCAGTTTCTCAAGGAATTCTTTTTCATCAATGATGCCGCCCTCGTATTCGAAGATACCTTTCGGAATATTGAGCGCTTCGTTCATTTTCTTTAATTCTGCAACAAGAAGAGCAACTTTTTCTTCTGTTGTTTCTCCGCCGAGATTGATGAAATCTGCGATTTCAGCATATCTTACGGCAGCTTCCGGAACCTTCGCATTATACTGGATGACTCTCGGAAGATACATTGCATTGGCGCAGCCATGTACAATGTGACCGCCTGTATAAGCAGCGCCTGTCTTATGCGCCATAGAGTGAACGATACCAAGGAGAGCGTTGGAGAATGCCATACCTGCCAGACACTGTGCATTGTGCATTCTGTCTCTTGCTTCCAAGTCCCCGTCATAGGATGCTTTTAAGTCATTATGGATCATTTTGATTGCATGAAGAGCAAGAGGATCTGTATAGTCGCAGTGGAGAGTTGACACATAAGCCTCTACTGCATGAGTCATAGCATCCATACCTGTGTGTGCGGTTAATTTCGGAGGCATTGTCTCAGCAAGAGTCGGGTCAACGATTGCAACATCCGGTGTGATATTAAAATCTGCCAATGGATATTTAATGCCCTTCTGGTAATCTGTAATAACTGCAAAAGCAGTAACTTCAGTAGCAGTTCCTGATGTAGAAGAAATTGCGCAGAAGCGGGCTTTGGTACGAAGAGTTGGAAAACTGAACGGAGTAATCAGATCTTCAAAAGTGGTTTCCGGATATTCATAGAATGCCCACATAGCTTTGGCTGCGTCGATTGGAGAGCCGCCGCCCATTGCTACAATCCAGTCAGGTTCAAATTCCTGCATAACTTTTGCACCGCGCATAACGGTTTCAACACTTGGATCGGGTTCCACATTTTCGATTAATTTTACTTCCATGCCAGCTTCTTCGAGATAGGATACAGCCTTGTCAAGGAAACCGAAGCGTTTCATTGAACCGCCGCCTACTACAACTACAGCTTTCTTTCCGGTAAAAGTTTTCAGCGCCTCCAGAGCGCCTTTTCCATGATAAAGATCTCTGGGTAATGTAAAACGTCCCATAAATAAATCTCCTTTCTACTGTTTATATAATAACACCAGAGGCTAATCTGGTGGTTTGATTATAACAAGGTTTTTTGGTAAACGCAAGAAAATTTAATGGGTAAAAGAAAAGAGTCCAAATTGTTCAAAGATTCAAAAATTTACAAATTCGGGAAAGGGCGTATATTTGGAAAAGAGTCTGTTCATAATTAAATATGCAGATTTAACTGAAAATAAGAGATGCAGGAATTTTCCGGATGGTGTAAAGGAGAGAAGAGCCATGAACAGAGACAAGGAAGTAGAAGCTTTTAAAAACGGAAGTCTTTCGAAAGAAGAAAGTATAAAATATGAAATCGCACAGGAACTGGGGATTCTGGACAAGGTTCTGGAAACAGGTTGGAAAAGTCTTTCCGCTAAGGAAACAGGAAGAATCGGAGGATTGATGACCAGGAGAAAAAAGAAGGAAAAGCAGGGAAAGAATTGAACAAAAACTTCTGTAATGTTATACTGAAAAAAAGTATTCTGACAGGAGAGATGCAAATGAAAGAAGACTATGTGAAACTGGAAAATGTTTCTAAAATATACGGAACAAAAGAGGTTAAAATTGTGGCTGTAGATGAAATCAGCTTCCAGATCGCAGAGGGGGAATTTGTGGTAGTAGTAGGTCCCAGCGGTGCAGGCAAGACTACGGTTCTGAATATTCTTGGTGGAATGGATAAGGCAACCAGCGGAAAGGTTTGGGTGGACGGCAAGGATATTGCAAAGTATTCCAATAAGCAGCTTACCTCCTATCGAAGAGATGATATTGGATTTGTATTTCAATTCTATAATCTGGTGCCGAATCTGACAGCTTTGGAGAATGTAGAGCTTGCGCTGCAAATCTGTTCCGATCCTCTGGACGCCAGACAGGTTCTGGAGGAGGTGGGGTTAAAAGACCGCCTTGCCAATTTTCCTGCGCAGCTTTCCGGCGGGGAGCAGCAGAGGGTTTCCATTGCCCGTGCCCTTGCTAAAAATCCCAAGCTTTTGCTGTGCGACGAACCGACAGGCGCTCTGGATTACCAGACAGGCAAAGCGATTTTGAAGCTTTTGCAGGATATGTGCAGAGAAAAGGGAATGACTGTTATTGTAATCACCCACAACTCTGCCCTGACGCCCATGGCTGACAGGGTGATTAAAATTAAAAACGGAAAAGTATCAAAAATGACATTAAATGAACATCCTACCCCAGTGGAGGAAATAGAATGGTAGGTGATGTGGGATGAAAGCACTACATAAGGATTTCTGGATGGAAATTCGAAGGAATAAGGCAAGATTTATTTCAATCTTTTTTATTGTTGCGCTTGGAGTTGCATTTTTCTCAGGCATTCAGGCATCCTCTCCTGATATGCGTTTTTCCGGAGACGCCTACTATGACGAAGCGAAGCTGATGGATCTGAAGGTTATGGGAACTATGGGGCTTACACAGGAGGATGTAGACGCCGTAAAAAGTGTCAGCGGTGTGGAAGATGCGGAAGGCGCCTATTCCACAGATGTAGTTTGTGAAGACGGAGAAAGTGTGAGAGTTCTGCATATCGAGTCTGTCAATGAACGCATGAATGCCCTCAAAGCAAAGGAAGGCAGGATTCCGGAAAAAAGCGGTGAGATTTTTCTGGACAGCGCCTTTGCAGAGGCTCAGGGATATCAGGTGGGAGACAGGATTTCTCTGACACAGGAGGAAGCCAGCGAGCTTCTTCTCAGGGAGGAATTCACAGTTACAGGAATCGGAAACTCTCCTCTTTACATATCTTTTAACAGAGGCAACAGTACCATTGGTTCCGGAGAGGTCAACGGTTTTGCCTATGTACTTCCGGAAGATTTCGACCAGGAGATTTTTACGCAGATTTATATTCAGGTTCATGGCGCAAGAGAGCAGACAAGCTATACAGACGGCTATGACAATCTGATAGACAAGATTATGGAGCGTGTGGAGGACATTGAGAAGGAGCGATGTGAATATCGTTATAATTCAGTTGTCGCAGACGCGCAGGCAGAACTTGACGACGCCAGAAAAGAACTGGAGGATGGTAAGAAAGAAGCCAAAGAGGAACTGGACAAGGCAGCGAAAGAAATAAAAGACGCCGAAAAAGAATTAAAGAATGGCAAAAAAGAGTATAATAAAGGCAAAAAAGAGCTTGAGGATGCAAGGAAAGAACTGGAAAACGGTCGTGTACAGCTTACAGATGCAAAAAAAGAAATTGCAGACGGCAGGGTACAGCTTGCAGATGCAAAAGCTAAGACAGCAGACGGCTGGAATCAGCTTACAGATGCGAAGAATACGATTGCTGCCGGCTGGGAAGAGTATAATGTAAATAAAAAGAAATATGACGAAGGCAAAAAGCAGTTTGATGCAGGCAAGAAAGAACTGGAAAAAGGAATTGCCCAGATTGAGCAGGGAAAGCAAAAGCTTCAGGATGCACAGGCAGAGCTTGACTCTGGAAAAATCCAGATAGAGGAAGGCAAAAAACAGATTGCAGCAGGAAGAGCGGAGCTTGGAAACAAAAAAGCCCAGTGTGAGGCAGGTCTTGAGCAGGTAGTTCAGGGAGAAGCAGCGCTTGCACAGGGAGAGGCTGCTCTTGCAGAGGCAATTGCACAGCTTGAAGCGATGAAAGCGCAGTATGAGCAGGCGTCAGCTTCCGGACAGTATACAGAAGAGCAGCTTGCACAGATGGCAGTACAGATTGAGGCATTCCAGCAGACTGTAGACAGCCGGAAAGCAGAAATAGAGGCAAACCGTGCACAGCTTGCCGCTTCAAGAAGCGAGCTGGAGGCAGGGCTTGCGGCAATTGAGAAGGGGTATGCAGAGCTTGATGCTCAGGAACAGCTTCTTCTGGAAAAGGAGGCAGGACTTCCGAAAGCCCAGGAAGAAATAGACAGGGGCTGGGAAGAGCTTAGAGCTCAGGAAGCGAAGCTTGAACCTGCAAAGCAGGAAATCAAGGAAAAAGAAAAAGAAATCAAGGCTGCAAAGCAGCAGTTGGACGCAGGAAAGCAGGAACTTCTTCAGGGACAGGCTGAAATTGATGCAAGTGAAGGGCAGCTTGTATCTGCGGAGGAACAGATCCGGACAAATGAGAAGAAGCTCTCAGACGGAGAGCAGGAAATCCGCGACAGTGAAAAAGAGCTTGCAGACGGCGAAAAGGAAATTGCAGACGGCGAAAAAGAGCTTGCAGACGCAAGGAAAGAGATTAAAGACGGCGAAAAAAAGCTTGCAGACGGTCAGAAGGAATACGAAGAGGCAAAGGCGGACGCAGAAAAGGAAATTGCAGACGGCGAAAAAGAAATAGAAGACGCCCAGAAAGAAATTGACGAACTGGAACAGCCGGAGTGGATTGTCACAGACAGGCACGACCTGCCGGAGTACTCAGATTACGGGGACAATGCAGACAGGATTCGAAACATTGGGCAGGTTTTCCCGGTGATTTTCTTTCTGGTAGCTGCTCTTGTGAGTCTGACGACCATGACGCGAATGGTAGAAGAACAGCGTACCCAGATTGGAACTTTGAAGGCTCTTGGATGCGGGAAATATGCCATAGCATCCAAATATATCAATTACGCCCTGCTCGCGACTGTAGGCGGAAGTATTCTGGGTATTCTGATAGGGGAAAAAATACTTCCCTATATCATTATAACAGCATACGGAATCATGTATCACAATATGGCAAGTAATCTGCAGATTCACTATGAATTCCAGTTTGCCATGATCGCGTCAGGAGCTGCGATATTCTGTACCATCGGAGCGACCCTGTTTTCCTGTTACAGAGCGCTGGTGGAAACGCCTGCATCGCTGATGAGACCTCCGGCTCCGAAGGAGGGCAAGCGTGTTTTTGCAGAGCGTCTGACATTTATCTGGAAGCATTTAAGCTTCACATGGAAGTCTACGCTTCGAAATCTTTTCCGCTATAAAAAGCGTCTGTTTATGACGATTTTCGGCATAGCGGGAAGTATGGCGCTGATGCTTGTAGGATTTGGAATTCAGGATTCCATTATGGATATCGCGGCGAAGCAGTACACGAAGCTTCAGCATTATGACGGAACGATTATCGGAGACGAAGACGCATCTGATAAAGAGAAAGAGGAGCGGGAGGCTTATCTGGAAAGCAATACGCAGCTTGACCATTACACCCATATTCAGCTTACCAAGATGGATGCGCCAAGAGGCAGATCCAATTTAAGCGTTTATGTATATGTTCCCGAAGATTTGGAAGGATTTGGCAGGGATGTGACACTTAGAAACAGAATTACCCGCGAAGAATATGAACTGACAGATGAAGGAGCTGTAATCTGTGAAAAGACGGCGAGCCTTTTGGGACTTGAGGTCGGAGATGAGATTACACTTACGAAAGAGAATACGCAATATCAGGTGAAGGTTGCGCTCATTACAGAGAATTACATGGGACACTATGTATATATGACGCAGAAGGTGTATGAGGAGGCCTTTGGGGAAAAGCCGGAATATCTGAATACTGTTTTTACCATGAAGGAAGAGTATAAGGATAAGATGACAGATACGGGAAATGAAGTTCTGAAATATCCGGCAGCCTTAAGTATCAGTTATACCAGCAGTCTTTCCGCACAGTTGGAGCGTATGCTGAGCACCCTTGGAATGGTTATTGTAGTTCTGATCGTTTCAGCGGGAATGCTTGCTTTCGTAGTGCTTTATAATCTTAACAATATTAACATTACAGAGCGCCAGAGAGAGCTTGCAACACTTAAGGTTCTGGGATTTTATGACAAAGAGGTTTCGGCTTACGTATTCCGTGAAAATGTTCTGCTGACCTTTATCGGGGTTCTTGCAGGAGCAGTATTCGGTATCTTCCTCCATCGTTATATCATAACTACAGTTGAGGTGGATGCGGTGATGTTCGGACGGAATATCAAGCCGGTGAGCTTCCTTTACAGCGGATTGTTTACCGTTGGATTTTCTGTAATCGTAAATCTTTTTATGCATTTTAAACTGAAAAAGATTGATATGGTAGAATCCTTAAAGAGTGTGGAATAAAAATAAGGAGCGTTCCTTTCACATGCAGTATGTGAAGGGAATGCTCCTTATTGTATGTGGTGCTTATTGAGCCGGAACAGAGGTTCCGGGCTGTGTTTCACAGACAATGTTTCCGATATAATGGGCAGAGTAGTAATTTTGTTTGCCCTGTCTTTTAAAGGCGCGGATAACGATTTTATAGCGTTTGCCGGGGGTCAGACCTTCGAGAGTGGCTGAGGTCTGTTCTTTGGGAAGCGGAACGCGCTGCAGCTTTTCATCTGTTTCGCTGTCATAGGCGTAGAGGACATAGCCGTCGTGAGGTCTTTTTACCGGATTCCATTTACAGGTCAGAGTAGTATCCGTACTGGCTGTGACTTCCAGACCTGTGACCATTTCGGGACTGTATACGTTTGCCATATAAATGTGGCAGATGACAGGAAGAGTTTTGTCTTCATCCAGATAATATACAATGGTTCCGGATTCTCTTGAGTCGTTCTCATCCGTGTCGATAACCGGAAACAGCTTGGAATCTTCCTCATAGAAACGTCCGGTTTCCTTGAGACGGTCCGGATTCCAGTTTGGGATATCTTTAAGATTCAGATATCCGCTGCCACCGCATAC
>Juniper_p2__coassemble_1046_pt1 | contig 35726 bp, 29 predicted proteins | sample Juniper_p2__metabat2_high_PE_037 | metagenome-assembled genome bin Juniper_p2 | reverse complement strand
GTAGAAAGGACGTGCAGAAAATGAGTAAAGCAATCGGAATGATTGAATTTAAAACAACAGCTACCGGCGTAACAGCAGCAGATGCTATGGTAAAAACATCTGAAGTTGAAATCGTTGAGGCGCAGACCGTATGTCCGGGCAAGTATATTGCAATTATCACCGGTGATTTAAGCGCGGTCAAAGCGGCTGTTGACACAGCAGTAACAACATATGAGGAGAAGTGCATCGACAGCTTTGTACTGGGTAATCCTCACGAATCTATTTTCCCGGCTATTTATGGAACTACTCAGGTAGAAAACATCAGTGCTCTGGGAATTCTTGAAACATACGATGCCGCATCTATTATTGAAGCGGCAGACCAGGCAGCAAAAACCGCAATTGTAGATCTGATCGAACTGCGTATTGCGAAAGGTATGTGTGGAAAATCATATATGATGATTACAGGAGAGGTTTCTGCAGTAGAAGCTTCTATCGAGAGGGCAAAAGAGCTTGTTGCGGAAAAGGGAATGTATCTTGATTCTTCCGTAATTGCTCATCCTGACAGACGTATGATTGACAGTCTTCTGTAATAATCCTCAAAAAGGAGGCAGATGTTTATGCTTGCATTAGAGAGAAGAAATCTGATTCTCGAGAAGCTGCAGGCGGAGAAACGAGTTGTAGTCAGTGAACTCAGCCAGCTTTACAATGTCTCTGAAGAGACCATTCGACGTGATCTGGATAAACTTGAAAAAGAAGGTCTTGCAATCAAGAGTTACGGCGGAGCGGTAATTAATGAGGATATAAGTATAGATTTGCCCTTTAATGTACGTAAAAATCAGAATGTTTCCGGAAAACAGAAAATGGCAGAGATTGTGGCATCCATGGTACATGACGGTGACCATATTTTTCTTGATGCCAGCACTACAGCAGTGTTTGTGGCAAAAGCGCTTAAGGATAGAGAGCGTCTGACTGTAATAACGAATTCTATGGAGATTCTCCTTGAATTATCAGATGTGTCAGGATGGAATATTATTTCCACAGGGGGAGTGATGAAGGAAGGGTATCTGGCTTTCCTTGGTTCCAGAACAGAGGAATCAATTCGCTCCTACTTTGTGGATAAAGTTATTTTTTCCTGTAAAGCACTGGATAAAGACTGGGGAATTATGGAATCTCAGGAAGCCTTTGGCTCTACTAAAAAAGCAATGATGTCTTCCGGGAAAGAAAAAATTCTGGTGATTGACAGCACGAAATTTGATCAGACGGCATTTTCCGTAGCCGGAAAGCTGCGGGATGTGGACATTGTAGTAACTGACAAAGAACCAAGCGAGAGATGGTTGGAGTATTTCAAAAAATTCTCAATTGTTTGCAAATATCCGTCTTCCGGTCAGAATATAAAAGGAGCATAATATATGAATACCTTTGAGATGAAAACAGTCATCCATTTTGGCGACAACGCATTGGAAAGACTTAAAAATATTCCATATAAGAGAGTTCTGATTATTACAGATCCATTTGTTGTTCAGAGTAAGATGATTGATTTGATTACTGCGCCTTTAGAGAGTGCGGGAATCCAATATGATATTTTTCACGATGTAGTTCCTGATGCACCTGTGAATAAAATTGCGGTGGGAGTTAAGAAATTCCTGGAGTGTCAGCCGGAGGCTATTGTAGCAGTCGGCGGAGGTTCTGCAATTGATTCCTCAAAAGCAATCAGAGAATTTGCATTAAAAATAAACAATTATGGAAAGGTCGGTCTGATTGCTATTCCGACTACCAGTGGTACAGGTTCTGAGGTAACTTCTTTCGCTGTTGTAAACGATACGGAGTCACATGTAAAATATCCTCTGATTTCAGATTCCCTCACAGCAGATGAGGCAATTCTGGATGCAGAGCTGGTAAAAAGTGTTCCGCCTGCAATTACAGCAGACACTGGAATGGATGTATTTACCCATGCCTTGGAATCTTACGTAAGTACCGCTCATAATGAATTTTCTTCTGCACTTGCTGAGAAAGCAATAGAAATCTGCGGAGTATTCCTTCTTCGAGCATATCTTGACGGCAGTGATATGCATGCAAGAAAAAAAATGCACGTGGCTTCCTGTCTTGCAGGTCTTTCCTTCAACACAGCGGGTCTTGGAATTACGCACAGTATGGCGCATCAGCTAGGAGCAATGTTCCACATTCCTCATGGCCGCGCAAATGCCATGTTGCTTCCGCATATTGTGGAGTATAACGCAAACATTAACAAACACAGCAAGAGCCAGAAAGAATATATGCCGGCTGTGAAGCGTTATTCTAATATTGCCCATATTCTGGGGCTGAGCAATTACAATAAAGTTATGACGATTCGTTCTCTTGTAAACTGGATTCAGTTTATGCAGAAGGAAATGAATATTCCTCTCACCATTCAGGAACTGGGAACAATTACTCCGGATGCGTACTTTGCCGCCATTGAAAAGATGGCAGACGCTGCACTTGCAGACGCATGTACAGCTAACAATCCGAGAGTACCGACCAAAGAAGATATTATGAAGATTTATACAAAACTCTGGTCATTCTAAACCGGAAGATTCTGATGAGGAGAATAGAAAATGGATTTATATACAAAGAACGGAGATAAGGGTACAACAGACCTTTTCCGTACAAAAAATGTCTCCAAGTCGGACGACCGTATCCAACTTGTAGGTGCCATAGAAGAGCTGAATAGCCATCTGGGACTTCTCAAAACCATGATGGAGAATAAAGAAATTCTGCATACGCTGGAGAAAATCCAGGCTACGCTGGAAACTGTTATGGCAGGAGTCAATGACCCTTATAACAGAGAATATCATATCGGTGATGATAAGACGGAACTTCTTGAAGCAGAGATTGGCAAAATGGAAACATTGTTTGACAGCAATGAGAAATTTGTACTTCCGGGAGGAAGCAGCCTTTCGGCCGGAATAGATTTAGCACGAAGTGTTGCAAGAAGAGCGGAACGCGCGCTGGCAGCAGTGAGTGTGAAGTTTGGTGCAGATACCGGAACAAAAAAATATATGAATCGACTTTCCGATTATCTCTATGCACTTGCTCGTTATGTGGATGCTGATGAAAAAGGCAAGGTTAAGAAAGAAACAAAAATGCCTGTTCCGCAGCCAACTGTTTCTGTAGAGCCGATCACTCCTGTCCCTATACAGCACATAGATGGACATCAGATTCCTGAGGAACAGCTCAGTGAAGCTTTAATCCGGGAAGTGATGAAACGGGTAGGGATGCAGACCAGAATCAATCTTGAAAATGCCAAACAGCTCATAGACAATATTGAGAAGGAGGCAGAGCGCCGGGGAGCGAAAGCGGTTATCGCAATCTGCACACCGGAAGGGAATCCTGTTGCAGTTCATGCAATGGACGGAGCATTTCTGGTAAGTTTTGAAGCTGCTATGAAAAAAGCGTATACTTCAGTGGCAGTACAAATGCCGACTATAGAACTTGCGAAAATGGCACAGCCAGGTGAGACATTTTACGGGGTAGATAAATTAAAAGATGTGGTTACTTTCGGCGGAGGTGTTCCGATCAAGGATGGAAACCGGATTATCGGTGGTATCGGCGTAAGCGGAGGAACCGGAGAGGAAGACCACTCTCTTGCACAGTATGGAGCTTCGTTGTATCTTTTAAATCATAAGATCATGTAATTTAGTATAATAAAAAGAAAAACCGTCTTTCCTTAGGGAACAGACGGTTTTTCTTTGAAAAGAGAGAGCTTTGTCTGTCGATTTACAGAGAAGTTTTTAGATGAAAAAGGTTTGCATTTAGTGGCTGTATTTGCTAGAATAAAATTACAAACAAAAGAAGAGCATACATAATAAAGTCTCTTCACTTAAGAACGCGCAAACGTCTGCGTGGCCATTGCCGGATATTTTTGTTCCGGAAATATATGCGGGAGTCCGGAGCCACACAGAAAGGATATCCGGAAGCTCCCGCACCGCGGCATTTCTCAGCGTCTTTTATATTTCCCAGGCGTAATTCCCTTATATTTTTTGAAAGTACGAATAAAGTAACTTAAATCATTGAAGCCGGTTCGATAGGCAATCTCCGTAATAGAATCATCTGTTGTGGAAAGCTGATAACATGCCTGTTCAATACGTTGGCGATTCAGATAATCCATAGGAGTCTGATGAGTCATTTCCGAAAAAAAACGGCAGAAATATTTGGGAGACATTGATACAGAGGCGGAGAGCTGTTTCAATGTAATCTGCGACGTATAGTTTTTTTCAATAAAATCAACGACCTGCTTTAATTGCAGGATACGCTTATAATCCTTTCTTGTTTTCGGTTGATTTTCCAAATAGTAATGATTACTAAAAATGAGACCGAAAAAGTGGTAAAATTGTCCATACACAATCATCTCATATCCGGAAACTTTTTCGTTCATCGCATGGAATAAAGAATTTACACAGGAGATGATATCGGATTGTTTTTCTGTAAAGTGGTGATAAATCATGACTTCCTGATGTAAAATTTCATGAATATATCTGGAACATACAGAGTTGGATTTCAAAAATGTATTCATGTCAAAAACAATACACTCATAGACACAATTTTCAGGAATTCCGGAGTGAAGAATTCCGCTATTGACAAAAATAACATCATCAGCACAGGCAGTAAAGCTTTTTTCGTCTAAAGTGACAGTGAGTGTTCCTTTTAGAATACGAATAACCTCGTATTCTACATGCCAGTGATAAGACATCAGATAACGGGGATGCGAGGAATCTATATGATGAAACTCAAATGGAAACTCATAAGTACCTCTGGGACGATCTTCATTACGCTTTAAATCATGCAAAAAAATCCCTCCTTTTTCAAATAAGAAAAAATTTTATACGAAATCATAAAAAAGTGAATATTGTACTACTTTTTGCTATTATAACACAAGTATTTTATAGATTGCAAATATATAATAGTTATATGTGGTATTCAGAAAAGAAAAAGAATTTTCTGATATTAACTCGGAAAAGAGAAACACGAAATCATTTCAGGAGGTAAGTAAAATTATGGCAAAAAGCAGATTAATCGGAAGCTACCCTGTAATCGGTATTCGTCCTACTATTGATGGACGTCGTGGAGCCCTGGACGTTAGAGGTTCCCTTGAAGAGCAGACCATGAATATGGCGAAGACAGCAGCTAAGCTTTTCGAAGAAAACTTAAGATACTCCAACGGCGAGCCTGTAAAGGTTGTTATCGCTGACACAACAATCGGTCGTGTTGGTGAGACAGCTGCATGTGCAGATAAATTTAGAAGAGAAGGCGTTGACATTACTCTTACAGTAACACCTTGCTGGTGCTACGGTTCTGAGACAATGGATATGGATCCAACAACAATCAAAGGTGTTTGGGGATTCAACGCAACTGAAAGACCAGGTGCAGTTTACCTTGCATCCGTTCTTGCTTCTCATGCACAGAAAGGTCTTCCGGCATTTGGTATCTATGGACATGAAGTTCAGGATGCTGATGATACAACAGTTCCAGAAGACGTTAAAGAGAAATTATTAAGATTTGGTCGTGCAGCAGTTGCCGCTGCATCTATGAGAGGTAAATCCTGGTTACAGATTGGTTCTATCTGTATGGGTATTGGCGGATCTATCATCGACTCTGACTTCATTGAGTCCTATCTTGGAATGCGTGTAGAGTCTGTTGATGAGGTAGAAATTATCCGTCGTATGACAGAAGGCATCTACGATCATGAAGAGTTCGAAAGAGCTTTAGCATGGGCTAAGAAGACATGTACAATTGGCTTCGATAAGAACCCAGAAGAATTACAGATGTCTGAAGAGAAGAAAGAAGAGCAGTTTGAATTCGTAGTTAAGATGGCAGTTATCATCAAAGAACTCATGAATGGCTGTGATAATCTTGATCCTCAGTTCTCTGAGGAAGCAATTGGACACAACGCTCTGGCAGCTGGTTTCCAGGGACAGAGACAGTGGACAGACTTCTATCCAAACGGTGACTTTGCAGAGGCAGTACTGAACTCTTCCTTCGACTGGGAAGGCACAAGAGAGCCATACATCCTTGCAACAGAGAACGATATCCTCAATGGTCTTGGAATGCTCTTTATGAAACTTCTTACAAACCGTGCACAGATGTTCGCAGATGTTCGTACATACTGGAGCCCAGAGGCTGTTAAGAGAGTTACAGGATATGAGCTTGAAGGTATTGCAAAAGAAAATGGTGGTTTCATCCATCTGATCAACTCCGGTGCTTGCTGTCTTGATGCTAACGGCGGTGCTCAGGATGAGAACGGCAATGCAACTATGAAAGAATGGTGGAACGTAACTGAGGAAGATCAGGAGCGTATTATGGCTGCTACAACATGGAACGCAGCTGACAACGGATACTTCCGTGGCGGCGGATTCTCCTCTAGATTTGAGACAAAAGACCGTATGCCTGCTACTATGATCCGTCTGAACCTTGTAAAAGGTCTTGGACCGGTTCTTCAGATTGCAGAGGGTTGGACACTGGATCTTCCACACGATGTATCTGAAACTCTTTGGAAACGTACAGATTACACATGGCCATCCACATGGTTCGTTCCAAGATGTGATGGTAAAGAAGGTGCATTCAAGTCTGCATATGATGTAATGAACAACTGGGGTGCTAACCACGGTGCAATTTCTTACGGACATATCGGTGCTGACTTAATCACAATGGCATCTATCTTAAGAATCCCGGTTTGCATGCACAACGTACCGGAAGAAAAAATCTTCCGTCCGGCAGCATGGAACGCATTCGGTATGGATAAAGAAGGCGCAGACTACAGAGCATGCGCAGCTTATGGTCCAATGTACAAACCATACAAATAATATAAGTCTTATGAATGATTGGCAAGGCGGAAAAATTCCGCCTTGCTTTTTTTTTCGGGGAAAGCTATAATAAAACCATATTATATCAAATGAGATAAGAGGCTGCCTGCAAATGCAGTATTAATATGAAAAGGGAGGAAATGAATGAAAAAAAGAATGAAGAGAATCAAACGAGGTTTTTCCCTGTTTCTTGCTGTTTCTGTGCTCTCATCAGGAGCTCCTGTCTATGGCGCAGGGGAGTTTTCAGATGGAACAGAGGTAGAAGATTTTATAGCAGGAGAGACAATTTTATCCGAAGAACAGGACGATTTAACAGGAGAGATACTTACAGATAAAGATCCGGAAGAATTTGCAGATGGTCAGCAGTCAGACTTCTCAGACGAAGAGGCTGCCACAGAAGGGATAAATTATATCAAGGGAAGACCTCTTACAGATGAGGAACGTGCACAGGAGCTGGAACCCTTTGATAACCTGACAGAGCTTCAGGATATGCCAAGGGTGGGCAGTGAGCTGGAATCCGGCGCTGCAATGTATTCCCGCTATCCTGAGAAATTTGATGCTCGAACAAAAGGCGTGATAACCAGTGTGAAAAATCAGCATCCCTTTGGAATCTGCTGGGCGTTTGGAATGGCTTCGATTCTTGAGACATCGCTGTTGGCTCAAAATAAGGGAAGCTTCGACCTGTCAGAAGAGCATTTGGCGTATTTTTTTGCAAACAGAGAGAATGACCCTCTGAATCATACTGCAGGAGACTATAATTATAATATACAGGGCTACCATAATGGAGGAAATGATACTCTTGCTTCTATTTTTCTCACTTCATGGTCAGGAATGACAACAGAAAAGAGCGTTCCTCTTCCCACAGACCTGAATCACATAGAGGATAACTCCGTGGAAATTCCGGCGTCAAAGGCATACGAAACGGCTGCGTATCTTACAGATGCAACTTTTTCGGACTATTCTGTGGATCGAATGAAACAGTTGCTCTATGAAAATGATTCTGCAGCAATTGCGATACGCATGGAGGATAAATATTATAATCCTGATACAGCTTCTTACTGTTGGCCTGAGGGAGGTAAAATTAACCATGTTGTCACAGTAGTGGGCTGGGATGATAAGTATCAGAAAGAGAATTTCAAACCGGAGTGCGGCGTAAAGGCGGACGGAGCCTGGATTGTAAAAAACAGTTGGGGAGCACAGTGGGGGGAAGAAGGATATTTTTATCTCTCCTATGAGGACAGTTCAATCAGCGGATTAGTAACTGCGAAGGCTTCGAATAGAGTAGAATATGGAAATAATTATTTTTATGACGGTTCCAGCGGACTTAAGACGACTCCTTTAAAAACCGGTCAGTCTGTTGCGAATGTTTTTTCGGCAAAGGCAAAGAAAGGTTATATGGAAACTATCGGAGATGTCAATGTCATTACATACAGTGATAATGCGCATTACACCCTTCAGATTTATACAGATTTAAAAAATCCGAAAGACCCGACCAGCGGTAAGCCTGCTTATGAAAAGCCTGTTGACATATTCCAGCCAATAGCCGGGGTAAAGACTATCAGGATTCCGGAAGTGAATGTGACATACGGCTCTATGTATTCTGCAGTGATAAAAAATGCAGGAAGCCAGTCTCTGAAATTTTGTGTGGAGGCAGATGCAGAGCACAGCGGATGGTTTGTCGGTCATGCAGAGATAGAAAAAGGACAGGGATTTTTCGGCACAACAACAGGAGAATGGAAGGATTTCGCAGATTCCGGTGCAACGCCGAGAATCAAGGTACATACAAAAACTCTTGATAAAATTCCGGCTCCTGTATTGAAAGCTTCGGCAAAAGGCTTTGAAGGAGCGAATCTCACCTGGGAGAAGATTGACGGTGTTTCCGGATATTATCTTTACAGAAGTGAAGCGGGAAAGAGTAAAAAGCGAATCGCATCCCTGACCTCCTCAAAAACAGCATATACAGACGATAAGCTGAAGACAGGCATAAAATATACTTATACTCTTGTACCGTATGTGAAGCTTTCCGGAAAAATAAAAAAAGGAAGCTCATCAAAAGCGGTATCTGTAACGCCTGTTCTTGCAAAACCTGTTTTTCAGGTGAAAGTGTCAAACAGCGGATATAATACTGTAACCTGGAAAAAAGTTTCAGGTGCGACAGGATACAGGATATACAGGAAAACTCCTTCCGGAAAGTGGAAGATGCTTGCCTCAGTGGTGGCTTCCGTTACTTCGTATAAAGATAAGAATGTAACTCCATGCGCTTCTTTTCAGTATACGGTAAGAGGAATAAGAAAAATGTCTTCCTGTTCCTACATGGGGAAATATAATGCAGGAGAGGTGATAAAGGCTGCCCCTGATCGTCAGAAGGTTTCATCGGTGTCAAGAAGCAGCTCGGGAATCCGCATAAAATGGAAGACACAGAGAGGTTGTGACGGATATAAAATTTACAGAAAAACGAAATCAGGTTCATGGACAGCGATTAAGACAATTTCTTCAGGAAGTACTTCGGCATATCTGGACAAATCTGCATCAAAGGGTGTATTATACTATTATTCAGTCAGAGCGTATGTGAAAGAGCCTTACGGAAATGTGTACAGTAAATATACGGCTTCTTCCGCTGTGAAAAGATAATAGAAATAAAGGTGAAGGAATGCGATTATGAAAAAAAGAATGGGGATTTTTGTTGCGCTTTTGTGTTGTTTTCTGCTTGCAGTGAATGTATGGGCAGATGACGGATGCGGACAGAAACCGGACTATGCGACAGATTATTATATGATAGTTGAATGTGCAGAAGGCGGAGTAGATATTTACGATGGGGCAGATTTTTCAGCCAATAAGCTTAATGAGGAATTGATTCCTAATGGAACTGCACTTCATATTACGGGGGAAAAGACAGGAGAAGATAACTCACACTGGGTATATGTACAGCACAGGAGTATGTATGGGTATGTGCCGTCTGACCATCTTAAGCCCGTAACTGTTGGAGAGGCTGCTGCGTCAGAATACCGTACCTACAACGGGGTTGATGTGGAATTTGATGTGACAGTCAGGGCAGAGGGTGGACAGGTTTCTTTGTCGAAAGGGCCTGGTGATCAGTTCGGTAAGCGCAGGCAGAGTCTTGAGAATGGAACAATTGCTCATATTACACAGTATGTGGAGACTTCTCCTGGAATAGCCTGGGGCAAAACATCAGTGGACGGTGTTCAGGGGTGGATAGATCTGACGAGAGATACCGATTACGCAGAAAACAAAGCGGCTATATCTCTTGTTGAAAAAACAGGAATTGCAGCCGGAGTGACCAGTGTACCCGAACCAACAGTGACTCCAGAACTGACTGTCATACCAGAACCGACTGTCACACCAGAACCGACTGCTGCAGCAGAGCCGACCATTACAGCCAAACCAACCGAAACGTTAGAGCCGACTGCGACAGCAGAACCGGCAGAGGAGACGGAAGCATCTTTGACAGAGGAAGTGAAAGAGGTTTCAGGAGAGAATGCGAAAGAAGAAAACGGCAAAAATCATATAATTTGGATTATCGTAATCCTTGTTCTTCTTGCTGCCGGACTGGCAGTGTTCTTTGTGAGAAAGAAAAATAAAAATTTGTAATTGATAAGAAAAGAGACAGCAAAAAGTGCTGTCTCTTTTCTTATCGATGCATATCCCTTCTCAGTCGATAGAAATCACCAATGGCATTCCAGCCGATTTTAATGATTTTTTTGATATTAAGAGAATTTACTCCTCCCTGTCTGGGTTTGAAGGAAATTTCGATGAATTTTACTCTTTTTCTGTAGTATACGAAATAAGTGGTGAGCATAATATTCGGAATGTTGAAGTCTTTGGGGAGCTTGGGGAGAAATTCGCTCAGGACATCCATTCGCATCAGACGAAAGGGGGCGTTGGCGTCTGAAACCTTTACGCCAAAAATAAGGCGAAGGAGGATGCAGACTACATTTTCTACAAATTTCCTTGATTCTCCATCCCCACGGTCTGTTCTTTTCCCGATAAGGGCGTCGTACTCTTTTCTTTGTGACCAGAATGCTTCGAATTCAGCAGGATTCGTCTGCCCGTCTGCGTCTGTCTGGAATACATAGTCTGCATTGTGCTCGATGGCGAAACGGTATCCGTAAAGAACAGTGGAGCCGTGCCCGCCGTTTTCTTTTGTCTGAGGAAGAAGAAAAGGTCTTGTCTTTGCAAGATTACATAAGATTTCGTAAGTGTTGTCTTTGCTTCCGTCATTTATAACAACAAGTCTGGACTCTCCGTTTCCGTTATATTTTTCTACAATCGGATACCAGTCGTTGATGGTGTTTTCGATGTTATCTTTTTCGTTATAGGCAGGTATGACTATAAATAATTTATCCATGAATTTGCCTCCGGTTCCAATTTCTGTTCAGTTGTATCATGTGAACATCCAGCAAATATTATATATGATTCCTTTTCTGTTTTCAATCAATTTGGAGTGAGGAGAAAAAAAGAAGGCCGGACCGAAGTCACAGCCTTCCCTGGCTATTATCATTAGTTGTCAACTACGACACCTTTCTGCAGCATAATGTTTGCATACAGAGCTTTTTCTCCTGTGGAGATGATGCAGTAGGATGTTTTCGCTTCATCGTAGAATGCGAAACGTTCGATATTGCCGACAGCAGCAGCACCGCGCTGGTCATGTTTGGCGATGATTTCTTTGTATGTATCCCAGATTGGGGTTTCTACTGTGTCACCTGGCATAACTTCCATTAAGTTTACCGGATGTTCTACATAAGTGTCCAGAGGGAAAACTTTCAGGATTGCATCCAGAAGTTCCGGAACTCCATGTCCGTCACAACGAATTGTGATGCAGTTTTTGCCCATGGATTCTACCGGGAAGTTTCCGTCTGCAATGACAAGACGGTCACTGTGTCCCATTTCGCATAAAACTTTTAATAATTCAGGTGATAAGATTGCCGGAATACCTTTTAACATAATTGACTCCTTTCATTCAGCAGCCTTACTGCTGATTTACATTATTTTCTACAATATAGGATAGCGTATTTAGAGAAAACTGACAAGGCAAAATTTTACTCGGAAAAGTAAAATTTTTTTGCTGCCTTGAGGTCTGCTTCTTGAAAAACATGCAGTATGATAAAACTCCGGAAAAGATTGGGATTGTTGAAATTATACAATAAAAAGAGAAAAAATAAGAGATGTTTGTTTTGTACATGTTTTTTTTGCGGAATCTTCCTGTAATAATTGTAAAAACATCTAAAATATGATACCATTGATTATTAAGATTAAACAAAAAAGAGAATCATTTCATAGTACGGGGGACTAAATGTATAAAATATTACTGGTAGATGATGAAATTCTGGTGAGAGATGCCATCAGAGAAAATATTGACTGGAAAGGAATGGATTGCGAGCTTGTCGGGGACTGCGAGAATGGTCAACAGGCTGCGGAATTTGTTCAGAATCATGAAGTGGATATTGTACTTACAGATATCTGCATGCCTTATATGGATGGAATGGAGCTGAGCCATTTTCTCCATGATAATTATCCGGATATTATTATTGTGATTTTCAGCGGATTTGGAGAATTTGAATATGCGAAAAGGGCGATTCAGTATAATGTAAGTGAATATATGCTTAAGCCGATCACTGCCATGGAACTTACAAAGGTAATTGAGCGGATGAAGGAGAAGGCTGATGCCCGTCAGAAAGAAAAAAATAAAATACAGATTCTCATGCGTGACTCCCAGGGTTATAAAAAGAATGCAAACATGATTCGCTCCAAGACAATAGAAGCTCTTGTAAACTGTACCAGAGATGTGAAGGAAAGTTTGGAGGAACTGGATAAAATGGGAATCCACATGGAAGCATCCAGTTACCGTGTTGCAGTTTTTGACATGGATTTGTACTCCGATCTTTACCAGATTGATACAGAGAAACGCCAGGAAAGTGCATTAATGGCGTTTGTTTTATATAATGTCAGCGATGAAATCGTAAATGAAAAAAAGGCGGGAGTAGCCTATCAGGAAGGAAGCAACAGAGTCTGTGTAGTTTTTATGGGAAATAAAACAAAAGAGGGCTCTGCTCTGATACGGGAAACCTGTCAGGAAATTAAGGATAAGGTAAAAGAAGTGATCGGTATCGAGGTTTCCATGGGAATCGGAAGCTGGGTACGCAGTCCGGGAGAACTTATTTTTTCACACAGGATGGCGGAAAAGGCAATTCAGAGACGCTATCTTCTTGGAGGAAATCTTCTGATAGATATGGAGGAAGACGAGACGGATCAGGCGATTTCGATTCAGGATTATCTGGAACAACTGAAAAATGCCATAAAAACTGGCAAAAAAGAAGAGATGGACAGAATTCTGGATAAAATCGAAGCGGAGATACGCGGCGCTCTTGTAGATAAAAGTTATGCGTGCGTGTATCTTCAGCAGGTGATTCGTGTGATTGGAAATTCTGTTCAGTCTATGGTTTCAGACGGGGCGGATATCATTATGGAAAGAGAAAAACTCCTTAAGGCTGTCACAGAACAGAAGTGCTTTCAGGCAGCGACAGATCTGGTACGGGCCTATGCGCAGAAGATGTTTGAAGAACTGACGAACTACAACAGTTCAGCAGGGCAGCGTCAGGCGTCTTTGGCAATGGATTATATCAGGAACAATTACATGGACACAGAACTGAGTCTGAACAGCATTTGTTCTTATCTGAATATAAGTACCAGCTATTTCAGTACCATATTTAAAGATATTACAGGAGAAACCTTTGTGGAGGCGCTGACTCGGACAAGGATGGAGAAAGCCAAGGAGCTTCTCGAAAATACGACGCTTAAAAACTATGAGATTGCAGAAAAAGTAGGATTTTCAGACCCTCATTATTTCGGGATTTCCTTTAAAAAAATGACAGGAAAAACACCGACAGAATACGCAAGGGAGAAACGGCGATGAGCAGCGGGAAATCAATCAGTAAATTTTCCAGAAAGTTCAAAAGTATACAGAGTAATATTTTTATGGGAGTATCTGTTCTTGTACTTTGTGCAGTGCTGGTGGTGACGATTGTTTCTGTGCGATATACCAATTCTGCGATTTTTGAAAACTCAATTGTATATACGCAGACGATTATTCATCAGCTGAATCAGAATATTGATTCATATATTACCTATATGGATAATATTGCATCTGTAATTTCTGAAAGCGGAGATGCCCATGACTATCTTTACAGAGAAGATAAATATCCGGGAACAGGAAGCAGCGGGCAATACAAGACAGGTCCAAGAGGGCGTCTGGTGGAGCAGTTTGAAACTATTTTAAAAGGCCGTTCAGATATAAAGAATATCGGAATTCTCCGCGAAAACGGGGCGGCGCTTTTTAATACAGGGAGCCAGTTTCTGAATCCTGATCTGAACCTGAATACGCAGCAGTGGTTTTTGAATGCCAAAGGAAATTATAACCAGTATTCTCTGACATCATCTCACGTACAGCATGCGATTCGCGGAGAACGTTCCTGGGTGATTACTTTAAGCAGGGGAATCAGGAATTTTTCCGGAAAAGGGGAAAATGACGGCGTTGTTTTTATTGATTTGAATTACAGTGCGATCAGTGAGCTGTGTGACCAGAACAGCATGGGTTCGAGAGGATATATTTTTATTCTGGATGAAAATGGAAATATTGTGTATCATCCTCAGCAGCAGCAGCTTTATAATGAACTTCAGACTGAAAATATAGATCTTGTGATGAATGCGGAGTCAGATACGATCAGAACAGGGCGCGGCAGTGATGAAAAGATTTATACGATGGCACGCTCTGATAAAACAGGATGGACAATCGTGGGGTGTATGAATACTGCAGAGCTTTTGAAAAAGAGCCAGAAAGCCCAGAGTATTTATCTTGTTATGGCAATAGGGCTTGTGGCGGTAGCTTTGTTTTTGTCAAATATCATTGCGCGGAATATTACACTTCCGATTCAGAAACTGCGTGATTCCATGGCACGTGTACAGGAGGGGGATTTTCACGGAGCAGATATCGAGGTACTTTCTGAAAATGAAATCGGAAGTCTTACGAAATCTTTTAATGTAATGACCCACCGAATTGAGGAGTTGATGGAGCAGAATATCCATGAGCAGGAGCAGAAGAGAAAAAGTGAGATGAAAGCGCTACAGTCACAGATTAATCCTCATTTTCTTTATAATACGCTGGATTCTATTATCTGGATGGCAGAGGGGAAGAAAAATGAGGAGGTCGTACTGATGACAGCGTCTCTTGCACGTCTTCTCCGTCAGAGCATCAGCAACGAAGATGAAGTGGTTTCCATAGGAAATGAGATTGAATATGTGAGAAGCTATCTTACGATTCAAAAGATGCGGTATAAGGATAAACTGGAGTTTGAAATTGATGTGGATCCGTCTATTAAATATATAAAGATTGTAAAACTTGTGCTGCAGCCAATTGTGGAAAATGCTATTTATCACGGGTTGAAATATAAAGAAAGTAAAGGACTTCTGATAGTTCGCGGTTATACAAGAGGAGAAAATGCGTTCATTGAAATTGCAGATAACGGTGTGGGGATGGATGCGGAGACTTTGAAGCATATTTTCGAACGCCATAAAGTAAATTATCATTCCAATGGAGTCGGAGTTTACAATGTGCAGAAAAGACTTCAGCTTCATTATGGAGCAGATTATGGAATTACTTATCGCAGTGAACCGGGAATTGGAACAACTGCGACAATTATAATACCCAGAAATCAGGAGGGCAGCCATGAAAAAGAATAAAAAATGGATTATGTTAGTTGTTATCCTTCTGACCGTGGCAGCAGTCGGAATCTGGAGTTGTTTTTTTCAGCAGAACAGTGGAGAAAAAAAGTGGTCTTTAATTTATATTCCAAAGACGGAAGATGGAACAAATGATTTCTGGACATCTCTGTTGGCGGGGACAAGAAATGCGGCAAGGGAATACAATGCGGAACTGGAGATTCTTGCGCCTGGAAGGGAGCAGGATGTGGAGCGTCAGATAGAACTTCTTGGAGAAGCAATCGAAAAAAAACCAGATGCAATTCTCATTTCTCCGTCCAGTTTTGATGCCTGTGATGCGCTTCTGGAGGAAGCTCGCAAAAAAGGGATCAGGATCATTTTTATTGATTCGTATACAGAAAATGCTGTTCCTGATCTGACAGTTGCCACGGACAATCTGGAAGCAGGAAGAAAGCTTGGGGAATTTGCTGGAACGTTTGTCAAGGAAGATTCACAGATTGCTATAATCAGCCATGTGAAAGGGGTATCCACGGCAATGGAGCGTGAACAGGGATTCCGTGAGGGACTTGGTGAACTGGAAGGAAATGTCCGGGAAGTACTGTACTGTGATTCCCTGTTTGACAAGTCATATAAACTGGCGAAAGAATTAATGGAAAAATATCCGAAGCTGACTATGATTGCGGGAATGAATGAATATTCAGCTGTGGGAGCAGCCCGCGCTGTACGCGATGCAGGAGCAGAGGACAGGATTGCAGTTGTAGGTGTGGATTCCTCTCAGGAAGCTGTTCAGTTAATGGAAAAGGGCGTATACAGAGGATTTGTAGTGCAGAATGCCTTTAAAATGGGATATATCGGAGTGCGTGAGACTCTGCGGATGCTCAACGGAGAGAAGACGGAAAAAAACATCGATTCCGGCTGTGAACTGGTAGTTCCGGAAAATATGTATGACAGCGAAATTGAGAAACTGATTTTTCCCTTTAATCTGAAATAGAGTCTGTTTATAAAAAAGGTTAAATATTTACGATACCGTAAATATTTAACCTTTTTTTGGAAGATATTCCATTACAATTTTTGAGGTTTCACGATATTATTGGAGTATATAAAAACACAGAAATGTGAAAAAACATAGGGAGGGAAAAAAATTGGAAAAGCTGAAACAAAATCCAATCGTGAAAAAGCTCGGACTTAACAGAATCCTGCTTGTGGGGATTCTCATCGTCATGTTCGTAGTCTTCAGAATCGCACTGGGAACAAAATTCCCTGTAATGGACAGTATCAAGTCTACTCTGAACTATGTATACTTCCTGGGCTTCTTGTCACTTGGCGTTACTTTCGTAATCGCTACAGGAGGAATTGATTTCTCCATCGGACCGGTTATGTTCTGCTGTGCATTGATTTCCGGTTATTGCATGACTAGCTACGGAGTACCTTGCGCATTAGCAATCGTAATCTGTATTCTGGTTGGTCTGTGCTTCGGTATCTTTAACGGATGGTTAGTATCCTATTTATCAGTGCCGCCGTTCATCGTATCCATGGCATCCATGAATATTGCGAAAGGTCTTGCATCTGTATTCACTAAAACACAGTCTGTCAGCTGGCCGGCAAGCAGTGATCCTGTAAATGGCTGGTTCAGAAACCTTGTTTCCTACAAGGGCTTCCCGGTAGGTCTTGTAATCTTCCTTGGAGCAGCAGTTATCTGTGGTATCGTACTTTACCGTACAAAACCAGGACGTTACATCCTTTGCCTCGGTTCTAACAGTGAGGCGGTTCGCCTTTCAGGTGTTAACACAAAAAAATGGCGTATGCTTGCTTACGTTATCTGCGGACTAATGGCAGGTATCGCAGCAATCTTCTTTGTAGCAACTTATACAACGGTTCAGCCGGGATATGGTGACCAGTACAACAACGAAGCAATCGCTGGTTGTGTAATGGGTGGTACATCAATGGTCGGCGGACTTGCATCCATCGGCGGTACAGTTATCGGTGTATGTATTATTTCTCTTCTGCAGCAGGGTATCATGGCCTTTGGTCTTGGTAAAGGTCAGCAGATGATTATTACTGGTATCATCGTTATCGCAGCAGTTTATGCCGATGTTTCTGCAAGACGCAGAAAGAATTAATGTGAAGGGAGGATGTAACAATGGGTGAAGTTATTTTAACTATGAAGGACATCGACAAGTCCTTTCCTGGAGTTCATGCTCTGGATCATGTTAATTTCGAAGTAAGACGCGGCGAAGTACATGCTCTTATGGGTGAAAACGGTGCCGGAAAGTCCACATTGATGAAGGTGCTTACCGGTATTTACCAGAAAGACTCCGGTTCCATTACATATGAAGGAAAAGAAGTGGAATTCCACAATACAAAAGAGGCACAGGATGCAGGTGTTGTAATTGTACATCAGGAATTAAATATGGTGGGTGACCTTACTGTTGCTCAGAATATTTTTATCGGTCGTGAGCCGAAAAAAGGTTTCCGTATCGATGACAAGAAGATGATTGAGGATTCCAAGAAGCTTTTCCAGGATTTAAATATTGATATTAATCCGAAAGAAAAAATGCATAATCTTACAGTCGGAAAACAGCAGATGTGTGAGATCGCAAAAGCGATTTCCCATAAAGCAAAAGTTATCATCTTCGATGAGCCTTCTGCAGCGCTGACTGAAAAAGAAATTGCAGACTTATTTGTTATCATTCGTGACCTTCGTGAGAAGGGACTGGGAATTGTTTACATTTCCCATCGTATGGATGAGATTAAAGTTATTACAGACCGTGTAACTGTCATGCGTGACGGTGGTTATGTAGGAACTCTTATTACAAAAGACAGTACAAAAGAAGACATTATCAACATGATGGTTGGTCGTGTTATTTATGAAGATCCGAAGCAGCACAGTATGGTTGCACCTGATGCTCCTGTAGTTCTTAAAGTAGAACATCTTAATGCAGGAAGAATGGTGCAGGATGTAAGCTTTGAACTTCGTAAAGGTGAGATTCTTGGTTTCTCCGGACTTATGGGTGCTGGACGTACCGAGACTGCCAGAGCGCTGTTTGGGGCTGACCCGAAACAGAGTGGTAAGATTTCCATTATGGATAAGAGCGGACAGCTTCGTGAAGTTACCATCAACAGTCCTCAGGATGCTGTTAAATACGGTATTGGATATCTGTCAGAAGACAGAAGAAGATATGGATGTGTTGTTCAGAAATCCTGTATTGAAAATACAACACTGGCAACAATGGAGCAGTTTACAAAAGGTCTCCTGATCGATTCAGCGAAAGAAAAAGAAGTAACTGAAAAGTATATCAAAGAGCTTGCAACAAAAACTCCAAATGCAGAACAGCTTGTTGTTAATCTTTCCGGTGGTAACCAGCAGAAAGTCGTTATCGCAAAATGGCTGACAAGAGACAGTGATATCCTGATTTTCGACGAGCCTACAAGAGGTATCGACGTTGGTGCTAAAAACGAAATTTATAAACTGATGAACAAACTGGCAGCAGAAGGTAAATCAATTATCATGATTTCTTCCGAAATGACAGAAGTTCTCCGTATGAGTGACCGTATCATCATCATGTGCGAGGGTAAAGTAACAGGAAATATTGATATTTCCGAAGCAACCCAGGAAAACATTATGAACAAGGCTACACGTAGTATCGATTAAGGAGGACAGTCATGACTAAGAAGAAAAAAAGTATTTTAAGTGATCAGAGATTTATTGTATTACTGGTTGTAATTGCGCTGACTGCAGTATTCTCAGCAATGAGTAAAGAGTTCAGACAGTACAACACCATGCTGAGCTTGCTGGATTTTTCCTACTATGACCTTCTGATGGCAATCGGTGTTACTTTCCCAATTATTACAGGTGGTGTAGACCTGTCAATCGGAACTGGAATGGTTTGTTACGCTCTTATCGGCGGTTCCATGATCAGAAATCACAATGTGCCGGTTGTTGTTGCAATGCTTATCTGTGTTGTACTTGGTCTTATCATTGGTGCAGTTAACGGTGTTCTTATTGGTGTAATGAATCTGCCTCCGTTCTTGGCTACACTTTGTACTTGTATGATTACCCGTGGTCTTGGCTCTCTTTACAGCGCAACTCCATGGCCGGGACTTACACAGGAAGGCGGATGGTTCCATTCAATCTTTAAACTTACTGTCGGAACAGGAAGAAGTGCCGATCGTTATCCTATCGGTTTCCTGTGGATGATCCTGTTAGTTCTTTTAATGGAATATGTTCTGAATCATACAAAATTCGGACGTTACACTATTGCAATCGGTTCCAACAAAGAAGCAGCAGCTCTTTCCGGAATCAATGTTAAATTCTACCATGTAATGGTATACGTTGTTTGCGGCCTTTTCGTAGGTCTTGCAGCAATTGCATATGCAGCAGTTACTCCTACTGTACAGCCTGGTACAGGTGCAGGTCTTGAAATGGATGCCATCGGTGGTGCATTCGTAGGTGGTGTTGCAGCATCTGGTGGATATGGTTCTATTCTTGGAACCTTCGTAGGTATTTATGTAATCATGCTTCTGAAGACCGGTCTTCCGTATATCGGACTTCAGGCCAACTGGCAGCAGATTATTACAGGTATTGTTCTTATTGTAGCGGTACTTATTGATATCGTTAAAGAGAAAAAAGCAAATAGTCTGTAATAAAAAAGCAATGAAATCTATCTTATGGTGTATGTAAAACGGAAAACGTTTTCATAAAATAAACGTGTATAATTAAAAGGAGGAAACAAAAATGACAATCAAAAAAGTGATCGCACTGGGACTTAGTGCAGCAATGGTAGCAGGAATGACAGTTACACCTGTTCTGGCAGCAGAGGATCCTGCAGCACAGTTCGAGGGACTGAAAGCTAACGAAGCTTATGAATTCCCTATGATGGTTAAATCTTTCCAGTCAACATACTGGCAGGCAGCTGTAGAAGGTATGCAGAAAGCTGCTGATGAGCTTGGTGTTACATTCAAAGCTCAGGGACCAAACAGTGAGTCTGATATCGCTGACCAGGTTAACATGATCAACACAGCTATCGCAGCTAAACCAGTTGGTATGGGTCTTGCAGCTTGTGATACTTCTTCCGTAACAGAAGCTCTTGAGAAATGTGTAGCAGACGGAATTCCGGTAGTAACATTTGATACTGGTGTTGCAGATGCTCCAGAAGGATCTGTAGTAGCAGAAGTTGTTACAGATAATGCTCAGGCTGGTGCAGTAGCAGCTGAGAATATGTATCCTGCAATCAAAGACGTTATTGCTAACGCTGAAGGACAGGTTATCATCGGTGAGATCAACCAGGATGCTACAGCTCAGAACATTCAGCTTCGTGGCGCTGGATTCATCAACAAAATGATCGAGCTTGTTAAAGCTGACGGCAAAACAGTTGCAGTTACAGGTAACGAGTTCTATGTAAACGCAGCAGAAGGTGCAGACGCAGAAGAAAAAGACGCAGACGTTCTTATTCAGGTAGCTGTTCCGGCACAGACAACTGTAGAGCTTTGCTCCACAGAGGCTCAGGCTATTCTTTCTAAAGAAAACTGTATCGCAGTATTCGGTTCTAACCAGGTTGCAGCAGAAGGTGTTATTGCAGCAAACTCTAACTTAAACGTTCTTGGTTCTGACGCAGCAAATGGTGACGTTATCGGTGTTGGTTTCGACGCTGGTTCTATCATCAAAGCAGCTGTAGCTGATGGCACATTCCTTGGTGCTGTTACACAGTCTCCACTTATGATGGGTTACTACGCAATCTACGCTCTGACAGCAGCAGCTAACGGCGACGAAGTAGAAGACGTTCCAACAGCAGGTTACTGGTACAACGCAGAGAACATGGAAGACGAGTCCATCGCTCCTAACCTTTACGACTAATTTTAAACGCTCGGATTTAATTTAATAAAGTTATAACGGCGAAGGAACGGAGGGTGCCGCACATTGTGCGGCGCCCTCTTTCTGATAAGAGATGTGCAATAATAAAACAGAAACAGAGGAGGATTTATCATGGCAACTTATTATCTTGCAATTGATATGGGTGCGTCCAGTGGACGTCACATTCTGGGACACATGGAAAACGGAAAAATGGTTCTGGAGGAAGTATACCGCTTCGAAAATGGTATGGTAAAAAAAGACGGAGAGCTCTGCTGGGAGTTTGACCGTATTTTTAAAGAAGTAATCGCAGGATTAAAGAAATGCAAAGAAATCGGAAAGATTCCTGTAAGCATGGGTGTAGATACATGGGGAGTTGACTTCGTACTTCTTGATAAAGACGGACAGGTATTAGGAAATACAGTTGGTTATCGTGATCACCGTACAGAAGGCATGGATGAAGAGGTTTATAAGATTATTCCACAGGATGAATTATATGAAAGAACCGGTATCCAGAAAGCAATCTACAATACCATTTATCAGCTTATGGCTGTTAAGAAAAAACATCCGGAATATCTGGAAAATGCAGAGACTCTTCTTCATGTTCCGGACTATTTCCATTATCTTCTTACAGGTCAGAAGACAAATGAGTATACAGAAGCTACGACAGGTCAGCTTGTAAGTCCAACTACAAAAGACTGGGATTTTGAACTGATTGAGAAGTTGGGATATCCGAAAAAAATCTTCCAGAAACTGGTTATGCCTGGAACAAGCATCGGACATTTCAGTGATAAGGTTCGTGAAGAAGTTGGATTTGACTGTGAGGTTGTTGCACCTGCAACACACGATACAGGATCTGCAGTTCTTGCTGTACCTGCAAACGATGATGATTTCATCTATATCAGCTCCGGTACATGGTCTCTTATGGGAATTGAGAGAACAGAAGCGGATTGCTCCGCTAAGAGTTGTGAAATGAACTTCACAAATGAAGGTGGTTACAATGGACGTTTCCGTTATATCAAGAATATCATGGGACTGTGGATGATTCAGTCTGTACGTCATGAGACAGGAGATGCCTACAGTTTTGCGGAAATCTGTGCTCAGGCTGAAGAGGCAAAAGATTTCCCATCCAGAGTAGATGTAAACGATGACTGTTTCCTTTCTCCTGCAAACATGACAGAGGAAGTAAAAGACTACTGCCGCAGAACAGGACAGAAAGTTCCGGAAACATTAGGGGAAATTGCAACTGTTATTTACACCAGTCTTGCTGAATGCTATGCAAAAACAGCTAAAGAAATGGAAGAAATGACAGGACGTACTTACAGCAGAATCTGTGTGGTAGGCGGAGGTTCCAATGCAGGATACTTAAATGAGCTTACAGCAAAAGCATGCGGCAAGCGTGTTGAGGCAGGCCCGGGTGAGGCTACTGCAATCGGTAATATCACTGCGCAGATGATTAAGACAGGTGAGTTTAAATCTGTTCCGGAAGCACGTACCTGCATCCACGAATCTTTCAATATCAAAACATACGAAGCGTAAATCGTATTTATTTCAGGAGTGCTTAAGCACTCCTGATTTTGGATTTCAAAGGAAAAAATAAGAAGAAGTTGTGTTCTGTCATAAAGATAGAGCACAGCTTCTTTTGTGTAAAAAAGAGGACAGTTACAAAGCCGTTACAACATGAGGAGCAGGATGGTGTAAAATAAAAACAGACTTATAGACAAAATCATAAATTACCGAAGATAAGAGATGCAAAATAGGGAGAGGACAAATGAGTGTAAGAATTCTTGTAATTGAAGATGAAGAAGCAATTAATGATTTAATATGTATGAATCTCGAGGTGGCAGGATATCAGCCGGTCCCCTTTCTGGACGGGGAGAATGTGAGCCAAAGTCTGACAGAAGACAGCAATTATGCCTGCGCTCTGGTGGATGTGATGCTCCCCGGAAAAAACGGGTTTGAACTGCTTCCTGAATTGAAGAATCAGGGAATCCCTGTAATATTTCTCACAGCCAAAGGAGCTGTTCAGGATAAGGTCAGAGGTCTGAAGGAAGGGGCGGAGGATTATATTGTGAAGCCCTTTGAAATGTTGGAACTGATGGTGCGTATTGAAAAAGTTCTGGAACGTCACGGAGCCTGCGACCATGTGATGAAAATTCTTGATGTGGAAATTGATACAGAGAAACGGCTGGTCACCAAAGCGGGAGAAGAGATTTATCTCAAACCAATGGAATATGAATGTCTCCTGATGTTTGCCCGCCACAAAAACAAGGCACTTACCAGAAAGCAGATTCTGGGGGCTTTATGGGGAATGGAGTTTGACGGGGAGACAAGGACAGTGGATGCCCATGTGGGAAGAATCCGCAAGAAGCTTGACTGGGGAAATGTAATCCGGACGATACCAACGGTGGGATACAGACTGGAGGTGGATGAGTGAGGCTGTTTCGCAGAATTTTTATCCAGGTTATGCTTGGAATCCTTCTGGTATCTCAGGTGACGTTGGGCTACACACTATGGGAATCACGGCGTCAGACACTGAAGGATACAGAGAAATATGAGCAACAGGTACTTTATAACAGTATGGATAAATTTCGCAGGAATCTGGAGACCCCAGGTTATACGGACAAATATGGGACAGATGCAGAGAAACAGCATCTGGAAGCAATATATTCCTTTCGAAATGTTTTTGGGAGCAAGGCTGCCCTTTATCTGCCGCAGGAGAACAGGGAGCTTTACAACAGCAGTCCTTATGAATTTGATTACAAAAAAATTTCAGAGAATCTATTATACGGAGGAGCATGGGCAACAGAAGCGGAAGGTCGTCACCTGCTTCTGTTTAAAGAATGGAACACCATTAATGAAACCAACTACGGTGTTATCTACTGCGTAGACGTATCTGGTATTTATCATAGGACAGAACGTCTTTATCTGAAGGGGCTTACAATGACACTGGGGCTTCTTCTGCTTGTGGGAGCGCTTCTGTACTGGGGAATTTACCGCAGCATCCGGCCCCTTGTTGTCTTGAAAAAAGCGGCGTCCGATATAGCAGGAGGCAATTACGGCGCTCTGGTTCCGGTGAAGGGGAAGGATGAGATAGCTCTTCTTGGGAAAAGCTTTAATCATATGTCGTCAGAAATAGAATCCCGGATTGAAGAGCTGAAACAGATAAACCGCGCTCAGAGAAGACTCATCGGAAGTCTTGCCCATGAATTAAAAACGCCTATGACAGCTATTATCGGCTATGCAGATACCCTCCTCACAGTGCGTCTCAGTGAGGAGAGAAGAGAAAAGGCACTCACTTATATTGAAAAAGAATGCCGCCGCCTTTCACGGCTTTCTGTAAAAATGCTGGAGCTTACCGGGCTTTATGAAGAAGGCGGACAAAATTTGGAGAGAAAGCCCTATCCGGTGTCAGAGCTTCTGGAAACTGTGGGGCATTTGGTGAAATTTAAGCTTGAGGAAAAAAATGCAGTAATGGAGGTATCCTGTGAGCCGTCAGACCTTATGCGGGATATGGACGTGGATACGATGACAAGTCTTCTTCTGAATCTGGTGGATAATGCCTGCAAAGCGTTGAAGGAAGGTGGAAAAATCCTTCTTCATGCAGACGAAACAGGCATCTTCGTGGAGGATAATGGCAAAGGAATTCCCGAAGAGGAGTTAGAGCGAGTGACGGAAGCCTTTTATATGGTGGATAAATCAAGAGCCAGAAGTGCGGGAAGCGTAGGTCTGGGACTTGCTCTGTGCAAGGAGATAGCAGAGCTTCACGGAGGGAAGCTTGTACTGGAAAGTGAAGAAGGAATGGGGACAAGGGTGATTGTCGCCTGGGAAAATGCCTGAACGCTGTGCGGTCAGGCGTTTTTGGTGCGTAAACCGGACCTTGTCTGATTTGACTCGGAGGCAGTTACATTCCGGTTACATTTCGGGGAATATCCGGTGCGCTGTCCGGTGGTAGAATAAAGGCAGAAAAAAGATAGAAAAAGCAGAGGAGATTTTGATTATGAAAAAAAGAATCGTTTCATTGTTGCTCTGTATTTTCCTCGGAACGGGAACTCTGGCGGGCTGCGCAGAAACCCCAAAAGATTCACTGGTGAAAATGAAAGGAAAATCCAGCGAAAAAAATTATGAGGAAGCTGCCGATACAGAGGAAAATACAGAAGAAGAGAAAAAGCAGGAAAATAAAGAAGATCATAAAAATCAGGACGGGAACGTATCCGGCATCCGTAAGACTGTGAATGCTCCGGAAACCGTTAAAAGTGAAGTGACCGACGAAACCGGAAAGATTAAGATTCTTACAGATGCAAAGGTGGAAATCCCAAATGCAGACAAGGCGTCGGCTATTCAGGTAAGTCAGCACGAATTTAATCAGGAAATGATGGATAAAATTACAAGTGCCTTTTTCCCGGATGCAAAAATTTATTCTGCTTCCAGCTACTATCAGAGAACGAAAGAGGATGTGAGGAAGGATATCACAGAAATGAAAGGGTATCTGTCAGAAGGGAATCTTGACCCCTATGATATGGGAACAGACGAAAATGGAAATCTTCTTTTTGATATTAACAGCTACATAGAAGAGCTGGAAACAGAATACGAAAGTGCACCGGAAAAACGTGTTCTTGAGGAAGTAAAGCCTGCTGTCGGAGCCGGAGAGGAAGAAGAAATGAACGATTATTTTGACTCTTATGTGGAAGATGCAGATGGAAAAGAGTACAAGTATCAATTTAAACGCTATAATTCTATGCCTATGGAGGTTGCCATCGAAAGGATTTACAAGGAGGTCAAAGGAGAAAATACAAGTGTAAACTGGTATGAATATATGGGGGACGCACCGGATAGTCCGTCAAAGGAAGAAATGGAAAAGAAGATAAAGCTTAGTCCTGAGGATGCTCTGGCAATTGCGCAGGAAAAGGTAGAGCTTCTGGAAATTCCAAATATGGAGATGACAGAATGGGAATATGCCGTTGCATGGGCTGAAGATTTCGCTCAGAGCGGAGATGAATATAAAAGAACAGCTCAGGATTTTGGATATGTGTTCCATTATACAAGAAAACTGGGAAATATCCCCATTACCTACACTGTAGACTGGGGAGGAAACCTGGAGGAAATGGACAGTGACATGGAGACATGGGGATATGAGGTTCTTAATATTTATGTGGGCTCTGATGGAATCGGTAAGGTGGAGTTTAACAATCTCTATGACATCGGAGAGACAAAAACACAGCAGGTGAATCTGAAATCCTTTGATGAGATTATGGATATTTATGAAAAAATGATGTTGATTCAGAATGCAAATATGGGGGAAGACCTGAAAAGTGAAGTGTTTCATATTGACAGAATTACCTTTGGTTACAGCCGGATTTATGAGCCTTCCACAGACAGCACAAGTGGGATTCTTGTACCTGTATGGGATTTTTTCGGAAGCTCCACATCAGAATATACAACAGGGGAAACGTACACAAACGATTTGAAATACCAGAGCTATCTTACCATCAATGCCATTGACGGCAGCGTGATCAAACGGAGTCTTGGATATTAAAGAACAGAAGGACAGGTGAGAGAAGTGGGCGGGATTTTTTCGGTAATTCGTTTTAATTTTCTGGGATTCTGGCGTAAACCCAAGGTAATCCTTACCTTCCTTCTGGGATTTGTTCTTTGCTTTCTTCTGAGCGGAAGGGTGATTCCTGTAATAGAAACTTATAAATCTCCGGTACAGGTGACGGAACCCTTTTTGTGGACTTTTGGAGACGCCACGGCGATTTTGCTGAGCGCAGTTCTTCTGCTCCTTTTGTTTTCGGATCTGCCCTGTTTAAGCGCGATAACGCCTTATTACCTGTATCGTACCACAAAAAGGAAATGGCTGATGGGACAGCTTGTCTATGTGTTGGTGGTATCTGCGCTCTATGTGGTGTTTATGATGGCATCCACTATGGTTCTGTGCATGGAGAATGCTTATCCGGGGAATGTGTGGAGCGATACGGCGGCAAGGCTTGCTTATTCGAAACTGGGGGAGGAATTAAGCGTACCTTCGACTGTGAAGGTGATGGAAGGAATTCTCCCTTACGGATGTACCTTTGGGGTAGTATTGCTTTTATTTCTTTTTTGTCTGACGCTTAGTCTCGTTATTCTGGCAGGGAATCTGCTGCCGGGGAAGGGAAAGGGGCTTCTGGCAGGAATGCTGTTCTGTCTTTACGGATTTCTCCTTGACCCCAGAGTTCTCCGTGTGCTTCTGGGATATGAGGAATATGAAATGTATAAGGTAAATGTTCTCATAGGGTGGATAAGCCCCCTGAGTCATGCAGCATATGCCAGACATAATTTCGGTTACGATAAGCTTCCCACAGTGGGGCAGTCCTGCCTTGTTTTTACAGGGCTGATTCTCGGTCTGGGACTGCTGTGCGGATGGCTGATAAAAAAATATCATTTTGGATTTCTTGGAGGAGCCAATGAATAAATATCAGGGGAAAGGAAGGACAAAAATATGAAAAAACAGGCTGTGATTTTGGCAGGGAGTATATTTCTGGCAGCAGGCATTTTGACGGGATGCGCCCGGACACCAGAGGAATCACTTGTAAAAATGAAAGGAAAAGAAGCGGAAAAAAATTACGAGGAGGCTGATAAAAAAGGGGACTCAGACGGAGAAAAAAAGGGGAAGACAATAAGAGAAATCCTAGGGGCGCCAAAGACATATCAAAGTGAAGAAAAGGACGAGACAGGACTTTTGACCATTCACACAGATGCAGAGGTTGAAATTCCGGATGTAGAAAAAGCTTCTGTAATTTCAGTCAGTCAGCATCCCTTTGACCAGGAGACCATTGATAAGCTGACGGAGATATTTTTCCCGGATGCAAAAATATATTCAGGAAACACCTGGCACAGAAGAACAAAACCACAGATTCTGAAAGAACTGAATCGCTGGAAAGCATATCTGGCAGCAGGGGAACTGGATCCTAATGGATGGGGAAAGGATGAAAACGGAAATTATAATGTTGATATTTATCAGATTATAGAAGAGCTGGAAGCAGAATATGAAACTGCGCCGGAAGAGGTTACACCGGAAGAAGTAAAACCTCAGTTCGGGCTGGAACAGGTGGACTATGAAGGAACAGGCGGCAGTTGGATCAGTGAGGATCAATTTAGCGGAGTGGCGGAAACTCCGGAGGGAAAACATTACACCTATCATCTTCAAAAAGGGGATTACAGACCTTTTGAGATGAGTATCCGCGATCTCACATCAGATGAAAAACTGGATACGTCCATGTATATAAGCTGGGAGGAATACAGCGGGTACAGAGAAGGAAATCATATCAAAGACTTTCCGGATGAGGAGGAACTGAAGAAGCGCCAGAAGCTGACCTTTGAGGAAGCGAAAAGAATTTCGGATGAAAAAGTGAAGCTTCTGGAAATTCCGAATATGGAGCTGACTGCCTGGGATTACGGTCTTTACCTGGGGGAAATACCGGGGGAGAAAGAGAACAGCATTTTTGATGTGGGATATATCTTTCACTATTCCAGAAAGATTGACGGGATTCCGGTTACTTATACCTCTGATCCGGGAGGGGAAGCAGAAGATTTGTCGGGCGATATGCCAACATGGGGATATGAGGAGCTGACGTTCTATATTGGCTCTGACGGTATCAGTCTGGTGGATTTCAACAATTACTATGATGTCAAAGAGACGAAAACCCAGGAGGTAAAGCTGAAATCCTTTGATGAGATTATAAAGACTTATGAAAAAATGATGCTGATTCAGAATGCACAGTGGACGGAAGATGAAAGGGAACAAAGATACGATATTGACAGAATTGTTTTTGGTTATACAAGAATTTACGAGCCATCTACAGACAGCAAGAACGGCATTCTTGTTCCTGCCTGGGATTTCTTTGGAAGCTATACTGCAAAGAGCACAGAGGAAGAGAAAGCTCAGGGAACAGAAGATTATACAAATAGCTCGAAGAGCAAGAGTTATCTTACCATTAACGCCATTGACGGAAGCGTGATCAACCGTTCACTGGGGTATTGAAACAGATTTGGGAAAGGAGAAAAAAAGATGGAAATCCGAAGACTTTTCAGGGCTAAAAATTTCTTTTTGGGTATTGTAATCGCGTCATGCGGATTGTTTTTCGGAGCTTCCTATCCTGATGGAGAGGCGCTGAAAAAGTTGCTGGAAGCAGGACATTTCCTTGAAATGGAAGCAAAAGCATTTTCCTCCCGTCCCTTTCTCCTTCTTCTTCCCATTGCGGCAGTTCTGCCCTGGAGTGATTCCTTCCTGTTGGAAAAACAGGGAGGATTTTTAAAGTCAGCATTACCCAGAACAGGGCGGCGATACTATGTGGAAAGCAAGGTGTTTACTACCTCGTTGGGCGGTTTTCTGGCTGTTCTGTTCGCAGGAATATTTGTCTGTTTTGCATTTTTTACTGTGTTTTTTCCCAGAGAGGCGCAGGGGAAAATTGCTGCAGACAGTTTCGTATCTTTACTGTTTCTCATCCTTCGAAGTTCTCTTCTGGGAGGGATTCTGGCATCCTTTGGAGGAATCTGCGGGGCGCTGGGAAACTCGGTTTATCTGGCTCTTGGACTTCCCTTTGTCAGTTATTATTTTTGTGTGATTCTTCGGGACCGGTATTTCAAAAAAGCTTTGTGGCTCTATCCGCCCCAGTGGGTGGAGGGCAGCGCCAAATGGGGAGAAAACGGGCTTGGTTTGTGGATGTTTCTGCTTCTGTTTCTTGGATTTTTAATGGTAGTACATGGAGGAATTTTATATGAAAAGCTGGAAGACCTGTAAGATAAGAGAACAGGATGCAGTTATTGAGGTTTCAAAGGTGACGAAATGCTTTGGAGAAGACCTTGTTTTAAAGGAGGCAAACCTGACTCTTTATCCGGGCGAGGTTTGCGGAATCGTGGGAAATAACGGTTCCGGAAAAACGGTTCTTATGAAGTGTATCTGTGGTTTTTACCCTGTTACAACAGGGCGGATTCGTGTTCTGGGGCAGGAGATTGGAAAGGATACAGACTTCCCTTCCAGTCTGGGAGTCATTATTGAATCTCCGGGATTTCTTACAAATATGTCAGGATTTCGAAATCTGGAAATTCTGGCAGGGATGAAGAAACTCATATCTGCGGCAGATATCCGTCTTGTTATGAAAAAAGTGGGGCTTAATCCGGATATGAAAAAAGCAGTGGCAAAGTATTCTCTGGGTATGCGCCAGCGTCTGGGCATAGCTCAGGCGATTATGGAGGACCCAAAGCTTCTCATTCTGGACGAGCCATTTAATGGTCTTGATAAACATGGAGTAGAAGAAATCAGGCAGATTCTTCTTGACTTAAAGGACAGAGGAAAGACGATTCTTCTGGCAAGTCACAATGCAGAGGATATCCGGATTCTGTGCGACAGGGTTTTTGAGATGGACGGCGGAGTGTTGAGCGAAAGAACACAAGGAGGGGAAGAATTATGAGGAAGGGTAAGAGATGGAGCGTGACAGCAGGAGCGGCTGTAATGGCGCTTTTGCTTGGAACCGGAATGCTGGAAGTAAACGTCTATGGTTCGGATTTTGTGTCAAATGTTGTTCTGGAGGAGGTTCCGGATACGGAAACAGAAATAACGGGGGAGGATATTTTTACAGATGGAAACGGACTGCAGGATCATACAGATGGAAATGGCGGCGATGGTAACGGCGCAGACAACAATATAGGTGACGGGGCGGATATGGGCTCTGTGGGCGGAGGCTATATGGGAGGCTACAGCAGCGGAAGTCCCTCCGGCACATCTGAAAAAATCATTCGTCAGCCAAAGCTTATGCTGGAAAGCTGCAATCTGTCAGGGGCAGAGGTGAAGGCAGGAAGCGAGACTGCTCTGGAAGCTGTGTTGGTTAACAAAGGTGCGCAGGATCGAATTTATAATCTAAAAGTAACCCTGTCAGTGGAAGCGAAGGACGTTTTTCTTTCTGAAAAATCCTTTTATTTTGGCAGAGTGGGTGCAAAAGAGAAAATTTATCTGAACAGTATGGTAAAGGTGATGCCTGGTGCAGAAGAGGGTTTTGTGCCGGTGACGGCTTCTTTTGAATATGAGGATAAAAAAGGAACTGCGTGTACAGGAACAGAGAGACTGGAATTTCATGTGGTACAGCCCTCAAAGGTGCATCTGGAATGCGGGGATATTCCGGCAGAAGCAGCCTCAACAGATACGCTGATGCTTTCCGTGAAGGTACAGAATCTGAGCCGCACTCCGGTGAATAATGTGCGTGTTTCTCTGAAAGGAAAGGGACTTTTTCCAAAGGAGAAGGTCTTCGTAGGAAATATGGAGGCAGGGACTCAGGGAGAAGGTGTGATGCGGGTGTATGTGGGCACCAGAACGATGGAGAAGCCGGGTGTGGATTCCGGAACGTCTGAAAGTGAAATGTTTGGGAATGTGAAGGGAAAGCTTGTGCTTGCCTATGAGGATTCGAGGGGAAATACCCATAAAGAAGAAAAGAAGTTTAAGCTGGAAATTACCAAACCGAAGATTCAGACTCTCAAGGTGGAGAAGCCGAAAAAGGCTAATTCATGGTGGTTTTCTGTGATTGCAGCAGGAGGCGCAGGGATGCTGGCTGTAATCGTGCTTCTTCTGGGACGGCTTCGCAGGCAGAAGGTGCGGATAGAAGAAATGAAAAAAATGTATGGAGGCAGTATATGAGTAAAAAGCCAAAGAGACATTTTTTCCCGTTTTGGATCCTGCTTTTGGGGATGGCGGTGAGTGTGCTGTATCTGGGAGGACAGCTGATATACGGAGAAATACAGAGCAGGAAGGTACATCAGGAAATTGTAGAGTTAGGGGAGCTTTCCTATGACGAAGCCTTTCTGGAGGAAATCTCCAAGGCAGAAGGCTTTCTGTCCGTCAGTCCTGTTTATGAAATTCCGGTAAAGCTTAGATGGAAGGATTATACAATGGACGCAACCTTTACAGCAGTGGATATGAAAGAATTTCAGATGACGGGAAATGCGCCCGAAGAAATTTCTCTTGGAAATACACCGGTACTTTTTATCGGAAAAGATGCTCTGAACGGACTCGCGGACAGCTATGGTCACACAATTTCGCAGAATGGATTGAAGAAACTCAAAGCATCTTCCGAAGAACTGGAATACTGCCTGCAGGAAGAAAGCGCAGCAGGAGTCGGAGCAGGAGCACAGGCATCTACAGCGCAGGGAAGCAGAGGGAATGATTCAGAAATATGGCTTTGGCGCCCATGCATTGCTGTGGGGGATCTTATCAGTCCTTCAGATGGGATTTATATCCCCATCACTCAGACGTCAGCCCTTACAGAAGGGCTCCCCCCGGTGAAAAAGGTTCTGCTTACAACTCAGGGAGTAAGGTCTATCTTATAATTACAATTGATTTACTGTCAGGAAAAAGTTATAATAAGCACAGGCAAAACCGTATACCGAATATAGTACGATAAAGGGCAGTTTTACAAAAAAAGAAAGGTCTGTGTAAATAGAATGCAAACAAATGAAACTCTTAGAAAGCCGATGTTGGAAGCGAAGTATTTGAACGTAGAAAATACGGACAGATACAGCCCCATCATCAGGCTTTTTTATTTAAAGTCAGAGAAACTGAAATACTGGATTTATTAGGAAGAAATATATGAGGAATTGAAAGAAGATTCTTATTTTCGGGATTACACACCGGAACAATGTCAGCAGGATCTGAATGCTCTGGTATCCTGGGGAAACCTGATTACGATGCAGGATACCCGCAAGGTATCCACAATAGAAGAGTTTAAGAATAAAAAATTTCGTTATCAGCTCTCGGAAGCCACGGTGGAAATTGAACGAATGGTTATCCGGGTGGAAAATCTTTTTATAGAGAGTTCTTCTCTTGAACCCACGCTTTTGGAGCGTATACGGATTAATCCTGGAAAAATCCCGGAAATGCAGAATAAAGACAGAGAAAAAATATATACCTGGTGGAACGACCTGAATAACGATTATATTCGTCTGAACCAGAATTATCAGGACTATATGAGAGAACTGAGCAGCGTAAAGGCAGAAGATCATATCCTGTACTATTCAGGGGATTTCGATCCGGAAGGACTTTTAATAGCTCGTGATATAAAGATACGTTACGGGGAAAAAGCAGTCCTGTGGAATTCCAAATCTGAGTTGTACGAGAAATATGTGTCGGAGATTGTTTTGGATGAAAGCCGTCTCAAAAAACTTGAAAAAATCAAAACAGATGAATTACAGGAAATAAAAAAACTCATGCTTCTTAGAAAGCGCGCGGCATATCATGAGACAATGCTGGGGGAGTATCATCTGGTCACAAAATCTTCACAAAAATATTAGCGCTCCCTCTTGACGAGTGCTAAATAAAGTGTTATAACACAAGTAGAACAAAGGAAGAGGAAAAATCCAATTCCCATAGTTCTTAAAAACTCGACACTTTGGATTTTCCCAATAGTGCTAATATATATTTATTTCATCTCATGAAAGGAGAATGACTTATGTTAAGACCTAGTATTTTTGGAGAAGATTTATTTGATAACTTTATGAATGATTTCAGATTCCCATCCTTCCCGGCATTTCCGGATGTGGACAAAGAGTTGTATGGTAAACATGCTAAGAACATGATGAAGACTGATGTGAAAGAAACTGATAAGGAATTTGAAGTAGATATTGATCTTCCTGGATTTAAGAAAGACGAAATCCAGATGCAGCTTGAAAATGGCTGTCTTACAGTCAGCGCAGCCAAAGGGCTGGATAAGGATGAGCAAGATAAGGATGGCAGATATATCAGACGAGAGCGTTATGCAGGCAGCATGAGCCGAAGCTTTTATGTGGGAGAGCATGTAACTGAAAAAGATATTCATCCGAAGTACGAAGATGGAATCTTAAGATTTACAGTTCCTAAAGAAGAGCAGAAAGCAGTAGAAGAGAAAAAACACTATATCTCCATTGAAGGATAATCCTTCAGGGAAATGTAATAAGCCCAGCAGGATTCCTGCTGGGTACTTTTGAGTTATGGCAGGAGGTGAAAAAAGAAGATGAGTACAAAAAGAGATTATTACGAAATTCTGGGCATAGAGCGAACAGCAGATGAAAATACCATAAAAAAAGCTTATCGTAAACTGGCAAAACAATACCATCCGGATACAAATAAGGGAAATCCGCAGGCAGAAGAAAAATTTAAAGAAGCAACGGAAGCCTATGCTGTTCTGAGTGATCCTGAAAAGAGAAAACAGTATGACCAGTTCGGTTCAGGAGAAGGCGGACAGAATGGAGAATGGCAGGAATTCCACTTTGATGAGGGAGATATGGACGACATATTAAAGAATATCTTTGGAGGAGGCTTCGGCGGTTTTCGTACAGACGGATTTACCTCTGACGGTTTCCACAGCTACGGATACCGTATGCCTGCCGAGGATGGACAGGATGTTCACGCAGATATAGACGTAGAATTTATGGAGGCAGTCAACGGATGTGAAAAAACGATTCGTCTCACGGAAGCTGACGGAACTTCAAAATCATTGAAAGTACGGATTCCTGCAGGGATTGATACAGGAAAAAGCATACGTCTGAGAGGAAAGGGAATGCCGGGAAGAAACGGCGGCAGGCAGGGAGATTTGCTGCTGCGCGTCACTGTAAAAGAACGGCAGGGATTTGAAAGAAAGGATACGGATGTCTACAGCACAGTGAAAATCCCCTTTACTACAGCTGTTTTTGGCGGAGAGGTCATTGTTCCTACTCTTGATGGAAAGGTGCTGTGTAAAATACGTCCGGGTACACAATCCGGAACCAAAATCCGTCTTCAGGGAAAAGGAATTGTATCCATGAAAACTCCTCATGTGCGAGGTGATCAATATGCAGTTGTACAGATTGAAGTACCCCGGACACTTCCCCCCGAAGCACTGAAGAAACTAAAAGAATTCGAAGCTGCAATGTAAACTGCAGCTTCGAATTCTTTTTTGGTTCAGTTTACCCGCCACGAGATTCAGGAATCCGGAGAAAGTGACATTGCCATTAATTTCATGGTTCTTCCGGAATTTTTCGATGTAGCGTATTCTATGGCAGGAAGCAATAATATGCTGGCAGACTTTCTTGTAAATATGCTCCGGCGGGATGAGGAAAGAGGAGAATACCTTCATTTCAAGGTATCCGAGGTGCTGCAGATTCAGAATCTTCTGGAAAATATGATTTATTCTCTTGTCACGGGAGAAAGAGATGACAGCCGTATCAATCAGACGACAATGGGGCTTATTTTTCTCTATCTGGTGGATTCTGTTCAGTATGTGGAAATGCGTCTTCCCAACCAGTACGAAAATATGATTTCCATGACAACTCTGGACTATATTGAGCAGAAA